>OLGH01002559.1_pt1 | contig 14113 bp, 9 predicted proteins | sample 1604851 | NCBI WGS metagenome assembly OLGH01 (sample SAMEA3888894, study PRJEB22519) | human gut metagenome | biome: human gut; feature: human-associated habitat; material: faeces | place: Denmark | collected 2010 | reverse complement strand
TGTCAAAATAATAGCCTGCTACAAGTGCCATCATACAACGGTAGCCTAAACTCTCCTTGAACTTAGATGAATCACACATTACGCCACAAACTGACTCTCCAATATTGTGGCAAAGGTTAGTATTTGCTCCATTAATTTTGTTTTCAAAAACTTCCCTTGCCTTTGGGAAAAATATAGTATCAATGCCAAGGCTCTTTGGTCTTTCAATATCGTTTATCCAAGTATCTCCTATGTGGAGCATATCACTTGCTTTAATGCCTAAATCCTTTAAAACAGCCTTAAAAATATCTCCATTTGCCTTTGTTTTTCTTAAAGCAGAAGAAATATAAAGCTTTTTATAACCCTCATACCCTGCTTTATTCAGTACGGCTTTTATTGTATCCTCATCAAGGTACATATCTGATATTAATATAACTTCTTTTCCTGAAAGTTTAGCTACATCAAAAAGTTCAAAAGCTGATTTTCTTCTTCTTGAAAATTGAATTTCAAGATTTTTTTCTTCATTTTCCATTTGTTTTACTATTTCCAAAGGAATGTTGTAATACTCAGCCATTGCGTCATATATTTCATCAATATTGACATCTTGATATTCAGGATTACTTTCGCCAAATTTCATTCGGCATACTTTTTCAGCACCAATTCTCAATTTATCAAAGCTAATATTTGTTTTATATAACTTTTCAAACTTCTTATTCATTAATAAGAAAATGTCTTCTGGATTGTAAACATATCTCATTATAAGAGTGTCAAAAATATCAAAGCTAACATACTTACACTTGCTTTTTATAATAGTTTCCTTAATACTTTCAAGTCCACCATTCCACTTACTGCTTATTGATTCAAAGAAGTGATAATCTCTGTTTGTATGTTCTTTAAAATCCCCAATAAAATCTCTCATTATTTTATTGGCAGTTTCCAATTCCTCGCCCTTAAATGTAAAGTCAGCTAATTCCTGCCACATTCTTGCATAGTATTTTTTTGTTTCACCAAAACTATCTACTATATAGCTATCTGCACCTACTTCGCCAAGATATTCGTTCACAAACTCAAAAACTCTTTTTATATCAGCCATATTTTTAGTAAAACGCTTTAAAGTAGTTTTTGACGCATTTGTAGATGCTCCCTCATTTTCACAATAGTAATATCCGTCATTTTCAACAGCTGCTACAGACTTTGCATTATAGAAAAGTACAGATGAAAAAGCTATATCCTCTGTCATAATAAGGTGGGTGTCTATTCTCTTGTAATAAGGGAAACACTTGTCCCATAATTCTTTTTTATAAATCTTGTTCCAAACTGTATGCCAAGAAAAACAAAGACCTTTCTGACCAAAATATGTTTTTCTGACATCTTCGCCCTCTATTTTGTCAAATAAGAAACATTCATCATGAAGATTTCTTGTATAGTCAACATTATTTACATTTCTAAAAATAGTTTTACCTACGGCTATTTCAACATTTTTTTCTTCTGCACATTTTATTAATGTATTGTAATAATCCAATGTTGCATAATCATCGCTATCCATAAAGGCAATATATTCCCCTGTTGCCTTTTCTGCTCCCGCCATTCTTGCTCTAAAAAGACCTCTGTTTTTCTCATAGGTAACATACTTAATTCTGCTATCCTTTTTCTGATATTCCTTTATAATTTCCTCTGCATTTTTAGGAGAACAGTCATTAACAAATATAAACTCTATATTTTTATATGTCTGATTTATAAGACTCTCTATACATCGTGGCAAATACTGTTCCGTATTGTACACGGGAATAACTACAGACAATTTATACATTCAATTCCACCTACTTTAAAATCTTTCTCTTTATCTGTCCAAGTTTATAATTAATAGTATCGTGATATACCTGCTCAAGAGCATTCTTCTGTTCAACAATTTCATTATTTAAGTCTGTAAGCTGATTTATACGATTATTAAGTTCATCTAACTGTTCTTTATACCAGTTTATACCCTGCTCAAGTTCAGCTATATAGCTGTCTTTACCACAAATAGTGTCATTAAACTCCTTTTTGACCTTTGACATTTGCTCATCGTAAACAGCTTCTACATCTTTCTTTTCTTTTTCATAGGCATCTATTAAGGTAGCTTTCTCTTTTTTCCAATTATTGTTTATTTCCTCTACAGTTGCCTTATTCTGCTGTTTTAACTCCTCGGCATATTTATCTTTAGCCTGTACATTTTCCTTGTATGCCTCTAAGTGAGAATTAAGTATTTTTTTCTGTTCAAGCAAATCGTCAATGTACATCTGCTTGTCCTTAATTTCAAAATAGTTTTTTCTCAATCTATCCTTATAATCTACATCAAGAGCATTATTAATTCTCTGATATTTATTTCCATTAACAGACTTTTTAAATGCTTCATACTTACTTTTACTAAGGAAAATAAGTCCAAGACCCCAGCTAAAATCAAATTTAAAAGTATACTTAAATTTCTCCTTTAACTCTTTCCAATATCTGTAAGAGCCCATAACATTGCCTAAAACTATGTCACTACTAACATCGTGAAGCATTATTATACCGTCATCTTTTACTTTAGGGAACCAGTTTTCAAAATCCCCCTTAACATCATCATAATGATGAGAGCCATCTATATGCAATACATCAATAGACTTGTCTTCAAACTTTTCAACAGCCTCATTAAATGTCATTCTCATCATATTTATATCTTGATTGCTGTAGAATTTATCTACTGTTTTACTAAATATAGTATATACATCATTACCATATTTTTTTGTAAAATCATCGCCTTGCCAAGTATCAACAAAATACATTTTAGTATTAAGCTCAAAATCCTTAACAGCCTGAGCAAAAGTAAAGGCAGAACAACCATAATGACTGCCAAGCTCTACAATACTGTTTGGCTCAAAAGCTCCAACAAAATCATATACAAAGTTTCTATGTCCTGACCATGGTGCAAATGTAAGTAAATCATAATTTAATTCATCACATTCAAACTTTGGAGTATAGTATTTCCAGTCGTTCATATCTTTTTACCTTCCTTAGTCTATTTTACTTATCTCAAATTCCTTCATATCGTGATTAAAAATACCAAATATAGTTTTTCCATGAGTTGTTGCTGTAATATGAATAGCATTATTAATCCAACATTCCTCAACCTGATTAAGTACCTCTGTACCATTACCTATACCTATGGTAATAAAATAATCGCCCTCTCTTATTTCAGGCCAATCAAAGGCAAAGTTTATAATATTTCTGCCCTGTTTTATAACCCCCTGCTCTACAGGAGATGTAAGTGAAGTCTGTCCAAAAACCTCATTACCATATTTATCTCTTATCTGAAAACCAATAATTGGGCTTTCTATATCTATTTTAGAATTAATAACTAGCGAAATCTTAAACTCGTCATCTTTTTGACATACCTCTGAAAAAGGCTCATTATCAATAGAATAAAAATACTTTTCTATAATAACATCCATTTTTCCACTATATGAATTTTCATCAGGGGCTTTGTACATTTCAAAATCGCTATTATTTAATTCTATAGATTTTTTGTCATTTCTTAACGCACCTTGCTTTAATTTAAAGTACTTAGCTATAGCCTCATTAGGTTCTCCGTCAAAAACTTTCTGTCCTGCTGACATAACTATAATTCTCTCACAGAATTTTGTCATAGCATTTAAGTCGTGAGAAACAATAAGGACTGTAGATTTACCTGCCAATTCCTTTATTTTTTGCTGGAAGAAAACATCGCCAACACTTAATGCCTCATCTATAACCAATATATCCGGCTCAACATTAATAGCTACAGCAAAGGCAAGTCTGACAAACATACCACTTGAATATGTTTTTACTGGCTGATTTACGAAATCTCCTATATCTGCAAAGTCTAAAATATCATCAAGTTTTTTATCTACTTCTTCCTTAGAAAAGCCCATCATTGTGCCATTTAAGTATATGTTTTCAATACCTGTATACTCCATATTAAAGCCAGCACCTAATTCAAGCAACGCAGATATTTTTCCTTTTACCTCAATATTTCCACCAGTAGGCGTAAGAACACCTGTTATTATTTTCAAAAGTGTTGATTTACCTGCACCATTTATACCAATTATACCAACAGTTTCTCCACGCTTTATGTCAAAACTAAGATTATTAAGTGCATAATATTCCTTATGATAACTTTTGTGAAAAATATTAAGACTTTCCTTTAATCTGTCTATAGGCTTGTCATATAATCTATAAACCTTACTTAAATCTTTTACACTTATTACATTATCCATATATTACTTTCTCCTTACAACACATCTGCAAAATGTGGCTTTAACTTTCTATAGAGTAAGCTTCCTATTAACATAAATACCATAACTACAAGCCAAAAATACAATGTCTGCTTAATATTGTTGTAAAAAGGCACATTGTATATCATACTATCTCTGTATCCCTGTACAACATAGTACATAGGATTAAGTTTAAACAACCACATAAATCTGTCTGGTATCATATCTATTTGCCACATTATTGGTGTAAGCCACATACCGAACTGCAAAATAATATTCATTATCTGACCTAAATCCTTAAAGAATACTACAAGAGTAGCTGTAATGTAGCTTAAACTTATTACAAGCATTATCATTGAAAAACTGTAATAGATTATCTGTAACCAATATACCTGAGGCTCTATACCATATACAATAAAGAATAATACTAAAAAAACAACAAAGAAAATATGGACAAAGAGATTAGATATTACTTTTACAAGAGGCAAAATATGAACCTTGAACACTACTTTCTTAACTAAGAAACTATATTCTGTAAGAGAATTTGTAGCTGAATTCCAAGCCTCAGAAAAGAAAAACCAAGGAATAAGTCCACTAGCAAACCAAAGTATATAAGGAATATTTCCTATATCGTTACTTCTAAAGCCTACCTGAAATACAAACCAAAATACCAATATTGTACATACAGGCTGTACAAAGGACCAAATAACACCGAAATAAGAACCTGAATATTTTGTTTTAAAATCATTTTTTGCAAGAGCAAAAATCAATTTTCTTGAACTCCAAAAATCAGCAAAAAGAGTGTATATAGCCTTTAATCTAACAAATCTATATAATATTATAGTCATTATAATAGCAGAAATTAAGGCGTATACATTACTATGGTTTTTGTATGGAATAACCTTTAAATCCTTAAATTCAATATATGGGTCAGGTTCTGTAATGCCGTCACGACTTACACTTTTGACTACAAGCTCATTATCGTCAACACTTACTACTTCAATATCATTCATAGAATATTTTGCAATATCTCTAATATCAAATTTGCACTTGCCATAATAATCTCTATATTCTACATCTTTTATGGTAATCAGCTTGTCTTTTCCGTTTCCTAAATCAATTCTAAACTTGCTTACACCCTCGCAAGGCAAAGCAATACCTCCATTGTAGCTAAACTCTCCGTTGGTTTTGCTATCAATGCCCACCATATTTTCTCCATTATAGTCGTCAGTTCCATTAAAGGCATAGAAAACCTCTATAGGTCTTCGACCCATATCGTTGCCTTGAATATCTAAATTAACACTTGTTACCTTGTAAAATGATTCAAAAAAATTGTTAAATAAAAAAAACATTATTATTAATAATATAATATAAAATATATATTTAACAAATTTAATAGAATGGTTTTTCATATTTTTTGCATACCTCTCCTATTTTATAGTATAATGTTATATTATACACTAAATCCAACTCAAAAAAAACATTTTTTTGCAAATAAGACCTAATATTCAATAATTCTTAAATCATAAGTCTAAAACTTCCATAAAAACACCCTAATAACAAAAAAATGGCTTAATTTGTCATAGCCATTAGATTATTTCGTTATAACACAAACAAAGGCTGTCATAATTTCTATGACAGCCAAAATTTATCAATTATTTCTTTTTCTTGTAGAATGGTTCTACATTTTCAATAGCGTGTCCAGCAATCTTGTCACTTGCTGGCATAAGACCAAGAGATTCACAGTTATCAACAGTACCTCTTGCAACTGTAGCAATACCATCAAAGAGGTACTTCATTCTACCACCTACGAAGTCAACTACAACAATAAGTGTAGGGAGAGTATCGCCTCTTCTTACAGTTTTCATAAGGTAAGCAGCTCTAACGCTGTTTTCAGTATCTAAATACTTAGAAATTGCATCTAATAAAGGTTCAAGACCCTTAGGGTCAGCTGGTTCAAGACCCATACCTTCCTTAGGAAGAATTCTTACAGGTTCTACTGCAACTTCTGGATTTTTAGCCTTATCAATATCACGAATAAGGTCACTTTCAATAGCAAAGTTATAACCATTAGGGTCAATAAGGAAACCACCGAAAAGAGTAGGATAATCCATAACAATCTTTGCAAGCTGGTCATAACCATAATTTAAAACAGTAATCTTCTTGCTAGTATCTCTTCTATGTTCTTTCCAGAAAAGGTACTGTTCTGGAGCAGAGAAAGTTAAAATATAGTTCTTCTTTTCTTTATTCTGTAAGAAGAAGAAAGAAATCTTAGAATCTTCAAGAATTTTACCATCTACTGGTTCTGGAGTAATAGTAGCTGGAACAATAAAATTAGCTGCAAAAACCTGTTCAAGAAATTCATTTTTTACAATTTCAGTTGGATTTTCACGCATCATCTTCATTGCATCAATCAATTTTTTGTTATCTACATTTAAGTCATTCATAAATCTATACCTCTAAATATTATTTTGTAAGTTCTTCAAAAATTTCGTGGACAGTAGTTATTTTATCTACTTTTTCAACATTTGCTCCACAGAAAATAAGACCATGGTCAATATCACCATTTGCACCATTGAAAAGTGCCTGTGATATACAGTATGGTATTGTCTTAGGGTCACAATGAGTAAGACAGTTAAAACATCTCTTTATTTTACAACCCTCTGGCACAATATTTGCAATAAAGTTGTTGTTTAATGCTCTACCTGGCATACCTACAGGACTTTTAACAATAACAGCATCTCCTGGCTTTGCATCAACATAAGCCTGCTTAAATGCTACATCAGCATCACATTCTTCTGTTGCTACAAAACGAGTAGCCATCTGAACACCGTCAAGACCTAATTCAAAACAATGGTCAATATCTTTTCTATCAAAAACACCACCAGCAAATACTACTGGAATTTTCTTTCCTGTACTTTCTTCAAAGTCCTTGACACAGGCAATTATTTCCTTTATATCGTTATCGTAATTATCCTGTTTTTCAGATATTTCATCTACCTTAAAGCCTAAATGTCCACCGGCCTTTGGACCTTCAATAACAACAAGGTCAGCAACCTTGTTGAATTTCTTAATCCATCTGCCAAGTATAAGCTTACAGGCTTTAGCTGAAGATACAATAGGAGCTAATTTTATATCGCTACCCTCAGCAAACTTAGGAAGGTCCATAGGAAGACCTGCACCAGAAATAATAATATCAGCACCACTATCAATACAGCACTTTACAAAATCGCTGTAATGTGTAACAGCAACCATAATATTTACACCAACGATACCGCCGTTTGAAATTTCTTTTGCCTTTTTAATTTCTCTATTTAAGGCTCTCATATTGGCTTCAAATGTATTAGTATAAAAATCATCTTCTCTGAAACCAGGCTGAGCTGCAGAAATAACCCCTATGCCGCCTTCTTTGGCAACTGCTCCGGCAAGTCCACCAAGGCTAACACCTACACCCATACCACCTTGTATAATGGGTACCTTGGCTACTAAATCACCGATTACTAATTCTTTCATTTAATTACCTCATTCTTTGAAATGTAAATTTCTCTTTCTAAAAAAACCGATTACAAAATACGGTATTCTAACCCAAATTAAACTATCCGTGATATTTATTATAACATTTTTTTATACACTTGTCTATACCACAATTTACATTTAACCGGTTGTTTCCAAGTACATTTTTTTACTGTATTTCGACAAATTTGCATTTTCATTAATAAGGCATTAATATAATTTATATAATTATTTTTTGCCCTATTTTGCCTTTAATATACCAAAAAAATCGAGGTAGCCTAAACCACCTCGACCTTTACTATTTATTTAACCTACTTAAACTTACATTTCTCAACTGATTTGTAACAGTAGTATTTGTTCCACCAGCTGATAAAGCATTTAAACTTGTTTTATCATTTGCCTTAAATTCTACAATACTAACCTCTGGATTATAATATGTTTTTTTCATATATCCTACCTCCTATATATCTAAATTAACCAAGTGATATTTCTGCACAAATACCATATATGCTCTCTCCATCATTTTTCTGGATAGTTCTGACATATAATGTATCGTTGCTATCACCAATATCGTTAACAACATAGGCAAATATACTCATATTATCAGGAGCTGTTATTGTATCCTCCGTACCATTTTCATCTGTGTAAACTATTTTCTTATAGGCATTTTCATCTGTGTAAACAGTTTCTTTGTTGAAAAGACTATTTACTGTAGAAAGTACAAAACCAATTTCACTGGCATTTTCAAGACTATTGTCATTTACAAAACTGTAGAGCAATAAATCATTGCCACTATTTATTTTAACATTGTTAATAGCATCTGCTCCGATGGAACCACTGTTGTTTACAGCCATAGTTGACACATAATGAGCTGGTGTCCAATTTCCTAAATAATCACTTTCAACTGTCGCAACAATGCTGTTGTACTGTGTCGCTGTAAGCTGTTTAGATGTAATACTTGACTTAAATTCAGTACCGTCACTATTTAAGTTGCAATACTCGCCAAAACCTGTAGCATCTTCTGCTGTTGTACCATTAGACCAATCTGCCCAACCACTTGCAACTACTCGACCATTTGTCTGAGTATTTATAAACTTAACATCAGCACCTGATATCCAAGGTCTGCCATAATATGCTGTAGCCTGTGTAGAATTTCCATTATCATTACCTGTTATAGTACAATTTCTGAATAAATATTTTGTACTTTGTGCTGCTGTAATATATCCAACATTTCCCTTGTCACTATATCCGTAAAGCTCAAGAGTACAGTCATCAAATACCATATTTCCGCCACCACAAATATAGTCTACATTACCACCAATTTTACAATCCTTGAAATAAGCATAAGTGCCACTTCTTTGACCATTTACACCTAAAGTATCCTGACTACTTAAAATATTACATTTGTAGCACTCAACATAATTTGCATCTGTTATAAGAGCATTAGCTCTTTCCTTGTAAGCATAAGCTGTTACATCAGTTCCCTTTGTTCTTGTAACATCTCCTGTGCTTAAAGTCTGAACAGCACCGTCTTCAACTTCCTTATCTGTTACTTCATAGTTGTAAGTATTTTTAAATGTAACATTTTCAGCATAGAAGTAGTCACCTTTTACAATTACTACACCACCCCAAAGGCTTCCACTTGCACTTGTCAATTCATACTTGTCGTGGAAAAGTTCTTCGTTGTAGTAGCCATTTTTATCAACAGAATAATATTTACCTGTTGTACCATAGTACCAAGAAATAGTGTGTCCATTACCATTAATACTAACATAAGGTGTATCTACAAGTACCTGTTCCTGAATATCGTCTGTAAGATTAATTACAACTCTACCGGCTTCACCGTCAGGTCTGTCTGTCATATTTTGAATTGCTGAAACAGCCTCTGTAAGTGTATCGTAATCACCAGGAACATTAATAATGTTTGTGTATGAAACGGCACTATAATCTTCAACATTTATCCAGTAAAGATATGTGTTGTTAGCTGTAATGTTTACAGTAACTGTTGTTTCACTGCCGTCTGTTATATATGAATTTGTAGCTGGATTGTTTGCACTGTTTGAGTCGCTTGCTGTAACAGAGTTTGAACCATTTATATTCCAAGTACCTGAATACCAACCGGCAACTGTAACCTTTTGCTTTCCACTTACAGGAACTGTAATTGTAGTGCCACTGTTTGCCTTTACAGAAGTGTCATTGTTATATGAAATGCCACTGCTGTATGTTAAAGCCGGAGAACTACTCTTTAAATCTATTGGTAAACAATAAGTTTCATATGTACTCTTTGTAAAGTAAACTTCTTCATCTGTAATTGCTGTTTCTCCAACCTTTACTCTGTTACTTGTATAGTAACCATTGTTTGTAACAGCAACTGTATTGTAATCACCAGCTTTAAGTTCAACACTGTATGTAAGGTCGTCATTTACTGTAGCTGTACCTGTAACACTTGAATCATTCATATTTACAAATGTAAGACTTGTAATGTTACTTGCTTTTAAAACATTATCTTTACTTGTAATTTTACCAGAAACAGTTATATCTGCTGAACCTTCAACAGTAATTGTTTTTGCTGTAGTATCAGTTGGTGTAAATGTACTGTTTCCGTCAATTTTAGCACTAATATTTGAATTATCTGTGCTTACAGTGTAAGTATGTCCTTTTAATAAAGTAACATTTCCACTTTCTGAAACAGAGGCATATTCAGTACCAGTTAAAGTATCTGTAAATATTACCTTTGAACTGCCTAATGAACCACTTATTGTAACTGGAATAGCAAGCTCTGTTTCCTCTGTCACTTTAATAACACCCAAGTAGCTATTGCTGTTAATAACTATTGGAATATACTTAGCACTTGAGTTATTTACAATACTATAGGCACACTTAGCTGTACCTGAACTTGTACTTACTCCGTTAATTGTCATATCTACATTTTCACCATAAGTTGTTGCAGATATTGTATAAACACCTGTATTTACAGGTACTTCAATTTTAACACCAGCATTTACCTGTGCCCAATCACTTCTGGCTGTACTCCATTTACCACTTGTGGCATCAATCTTTAAAACAGCATCTCCCCGAGTAACTGTACCAGTAGTTTTCTGCAATGTTACACCGTTATTTATTAATGATGAACCACTTCTAAAGTTCCATTCATCAGCAAAAGCTGTTGGTGCATCTTCATCAGCTACTGGAGTTACGGTAATAGAACTTATGTAGCTGCTGTCTACAGCTACTAAAGTTACATATCCACTACCACCTGTGTAATTTACAGTAAGAACATTGTTTTCTGCTGATACAGTATCACTACCATAAGTAAAAGCCATATTTGCAGCATATGTAGCTACCGTAATGGTAGAATTTCCTTCTACAGGAATATCAAACTGTGTTCCTGTATTTACTTGTGCCCAACTAGAATTAGACAAAGAAAACTTACCCCCAGAGCTTTTAGTCGTAACTTTTAATCCGTCATATTCTGCTGACCCATCTCCTTGCAATGTTTGAGTGTAACTACTGTTACCTCTGTAGCTAGAACCTGAGCCAAAATTCCAAGTAGTTGCTGTTGAAGCACTTGCAACAACTACATTGCAAAGCATAAGTCCTACTGCCATAACAAAGGCAAGTAAACTGCTTATGCTTTTTTTGAATTTTTTCATAAAATTCCTCCTTTTTTTTAATAAGCATTTTTGTTGCGTAAACAAAACTATAACCTAAAAAATCCGTTTTAATTTTGTTTTAAATTATTATACAATATTAATACTTTATTCACAAGTAATTTTCAAAAATCTTCAGTTCAAAACAAATAACTGCGTTATTTTTGGCTTGAAAAGCAAGCCATCGGATTTATCTTTCCGATTCATTAAAAAAATCCACCAAAGTCCAATTAACTTTGGTGGATTGAAAAATCACTTTTATTTAAAATATTCTGGATATTTGTTTTTAAGTTCTTGCATATCCTCTTTGTATCTGGATAAATGCTCAACTATAATTTTATCTGCCTTTTCATTTTCTTTATTTTTCATAGCCTCATATAGGGCTTTATGTTCTGAAACAGTAGCCTCCATATTGAAATTTTCAGCTGACAAATATCTGACTCTGTCGAACTGCGTAAATATGTCATTTAAGGCATCATAACTTCTGTTTTTATTTGCTATTACAAAAAGTAATTTATGAAATTCATTATCTGCCTCAACAATTTTATGAACATTTTTAGTTTCAAGGCAAAACAACTGCTTATGTAAATTTTCGTTTAATGGAAATAAATCATCTTCATTACAATTATTGCATATTTCCTGTACAAGTGCCTTTTCAATAACCAGTCTATAAAATCTTGACTCATTAACACTATCTGTGTCTATTAATGATACTTTAGTACCTCTCTGTGGAAAAGTTTCAACCATACCATTTTTACCCAGTTGTATCAAAGCCTCTCTTACAGGTGTACGGCTTACGCCAAGCTCCTTTGCAAGTTCTGTTTCACTTACAAGACTACCTGGCTTTAACTCCATTGTTACAATATTTTCTTTAATTATTCGGCAAGCGTAATCCCTAACTGTTTCCCCTTGTCTTTGAGCTGTAATTACCATAATCTCAACCCCTGTTCCTCGCAGAGATTAGGTGTCAAACATATTCCCCTAATATGTTTGGCACCATTCCCATACTTTTTAATTATCTATTAAAATAATTATACTATTTATACACCTAAAATTCAATAAGCATTTTTAACAATATTTCTTGAGTGTAGCCCTAACAGCACCTTTTCCTCCGTTAAGCTCTTTAAAGTAAGCCAAAATCTTGTTATTAAGACCAGCCTCTTTTAAATCTACTCCAAAAATATCTTTTTTGTCTAAAATTTTAGCAACAGCCTCATCAGCATTACTATTATCTCCAAATTTCACTTCTGACATAATTGATGTCAATTCTGGAATTAATGGGTCGGGACTTAATTCAAAATCATTACCATTATCGTCTTTTGCCATAAGGTATCTAAGCCAACCAGCCAACACAAGAGGAATATATCCCAACTGGTCAGAAGTTCCCTCTTTCATATACGCTTTTATAGTTTCGCCAAAGCGTATACCCACTTTCTGTGAAGTATCACAAGCAATTCTCTGTGGTGCATCAGGCATAAATGGGTTTGGAAGTCTTACCTCTACTACTGTATCAATAAATTCCTTTGGAGATAAAATGCCAGGGTCAGTAACTACTGGAAGACCCTCCTTGTAACCTGCATTTTTAATAAGTGTCACAAGATTTTCGTCTTTCATTTCATCGCAAATTTTAGTATATCCTAAAATACAACCATAAACAGCTAAGGCTGTATGAAGTGGATTAAGGCAAGTGCATACTTTCATTTTTTCTACTTTATCTACAGTATTTCTTGTAGTATAAATTATACCCCCTTTATCCAAAGGCAATTTACCGTTTTTAAAATCGTCTTCAATAACCAGATACTGTGTTTCCTCTGCATTTACAAAAGGAGCAACAAATGTATTCTTTGATGTTACAACAGCCTCAGTATCTTCAAACCCTACTTCCTTTAGCATATCAATTACAGCATCAGCCGGTCTAGGAGTAATTTTGTCAATCATTGACCAAGGATAAGATACTTTATTTTTAGCATAGTCCAAAAATCCTTCTTCTGCCTTATCATTTTCTACCCAAGTTTTAACAAAGGCTAAGACTGCATTCTGTAACTTAGTTCCGTTATGAGAACAGTTATCCATACTCACCAATGTAACAGGTTTTTCTCCACTTTTGTATCTTGTGTATAAGAGAGATACCAGTTTACCAATATAGCTGTGAACATTTTCCGGACCGTTTTCCATATCCTCTTTTACATCAGGGAGCATTTCTCCATTTCCTCTTACAAGAGAATATCCCTTTTCTGTAATTGTAAAGGATACCATTTTAAGACTTTCAGCCTTAAAAATTTTATTTAATCTGTTCCAATCCTTTTCATTATTACTGTCTACACAAAGGGCTTCTGCAATAGATGCTACAATTTCCTTTTCTATAGTACCGTCAGCCTTTAAAGTAACAGCAGCAGTAAGATTATCATAATTTTTGAAACTCTTTTCAATAATTTCATAATCATAGCCCTCTGCAACTACAATACCAGTAGTCATAATACCACTAGTTAATAAATGCTGACAAACTACAGCCGGAAAAGCTCTGAAAATATTGCCTGCCCCAAAGTGTATCCACTCTGGGTTGTTGGCAGTATTTTCAATCATTTTCTCAACACTATAATCAGGCAATTTAAAACCCATTTCTTCCCATTTTTTTCTGTCTTGTAAAGACTCTAAATTCATTTTCATTGTTTATAAATACCCTCCTGTTTTTCAATAGCT
>OLGH01002548.1_pt1 | contig 14176 bp, 11 predicted proteins | sample 1604851 | NCBI WGS metagenome assembly OLGH01 (sample SAMEA3888894, study PRJEB22519) | human gut metagenome | biome: human gut; feature: human-associated habitat; material: faeces | place: Denmark | collected 2010 | reverse complement strand
GAACAGGTTTTTTCCAAGAATCGCACTGTTATAGGAACCACTCAATTCTGCCGATAGCGTCACCGCATAAATGTGTTCCGCATCACACTCATATGCCTTCATATAGCGTTCCGGAGAAGGGCATGCAGACTTGGGGCATTCCGGGCAGGCCGCAACCTTCTTTAAAAAATCTTTCTGATCGAAATTCTCATCATCTATAATATTCTCACCGCCCACCGTCAGCGTCAGTGGTATGGATTCAATCCTGCCGTCATTTTTCCATTCATCTAAAAGCTCCCCACAGCTATCTATCGCAATCTTATAGCTCAATTATATCGTCCTCTTTTCCATTATATGTAGTATTCAATACCACATCTATCGTATCACATAAACAGATATTTGAAAAGAGTTTTTTAAAAAGTCTGTCCTTTTTTCTTTATCTGAGATATAATGTCTACACGCGATCACATAAAAGAAAGGAAGTGCGGCATGCTTGCATTAAAGATCACAGATATCCGGGATTTCACAAACAAACTTTTTATAGGAGAAGTATTTGACAAATTCTGTCTGTCCGAAGCGACTGTGACTACTTTTAATACTTTTACCATTGATGGCAGGCTTCAGAAAGATTTTTTTGATACAGACAGCATGAACAGACTCACAGAGCACGGCCGGACACATTCTCTCTGGAAGGACATCAGACCTTTCTGCTGGTCTGTGATCCGCGGCAAGCGTACGCCCTTAAGCTTCAGGATCGTGCTGCATTTAAGTCGGAGTGGAGTTGAAGCTGCAATGAGAAATACAGATTTCGGAATTTCCTCCGAACAGATAGACGGACTATTCTTAAATCTTCAATTTAAAAATAACAGCCTTCTTTGTACTACCGGAACCTCTCTTAAAACATTCTCTATGGATAAACGCCCGGAGCAGCTCTGGGATGATATGATCCTGAGCTTTCTGTCCAGGAATCAGATTCTTTTTGAAAGGCTATAGTCAATTCTCTTCTTCTATTTCCCTCAGGTAATACGCAAGCATATCAATAAATTCACTGTTGGTAGGCTTGTATTCCAGAGGATATCCTGCAATCTCATCCAGCAGTTTTTTATTTCCTTCCCAACACACATTTACCATTGTTCTGATATCATGCTCAATATTGGTAGGTGTTGATCTGTACTTCCGCGCCAGGCATGGATAAATGTCCTTTGTGATCCGCAATGGTTTATACTGATACCCCATGGAAATCTTTACCGCTTCCGCAACGAAAAAATATCCTTTGTATTTCGAATTTGCACCAAGTCTTCTGATCAATCCATACACCTTTTTCATACATTTGTTCCTCCATTTCATTTTTTTCTCTTTTTAAAAGCACTCCCTTATGTATAATACGACAGTTATCTATATTTTTCGCTTTCTTCTGAAAATTTATTTTATACATATTAGATACTAATTTAAATTTTTAGTCATATTTTACAGGTTATTTTTATTTAATATCTATTATTTTATTTAAATTTCCTATAATTGTGTTAAAGATACACATATTGTTATAAAAAAAGCAAAGGCTTCGCCCCATTACGGGCAAAGCCTTTCGATCATTTTATATGTCGTTTTATTTTGTAAGGACCATAAGGATATCGTTGCTTCTCTTTACAAATTTTGTCATTTCTTCAGGAGAAAGCTGTTTATGGCTCATCATTGCAAGATCATAAAGCTGTTCACAGATCACCGGAACATACTCTGATCCCTGATTTTCTGCTATAAATCTTACAAGAGGATGATTTGCATTCAGTACAAGTACTTCCTGACCACCGAACATATTCGAATCCATTCCGTACATATTGTACATTTTCATCATATCCTGCATACGGCGGCTCTCCTCAGGAAGAGTGATCATCGCTGCAGTTCCCTCATTTTTCAGCTTCTCTACTTTTACTTCAAGTTTATCCTTGCCAAGATTCTTACGGAACACCTCAGTAAGTGTCTTGACTGTTGCTTCATCCGCTTTTCCGTCTTCACGAAGCTCTTCTGTCAGATCTGCATCAATTCTCTTGAACTGGATCGTCTGATCCTGCTGTTCAAGATGGGAAATAAACTGTGAATCGATCACATGCTTCAGCAGTACAGCATCTTTACCCGCTTCACGGAACATATTAATGTACTGGCTCTGCTGTACCTCATCGGTCACATAATAGATCACCGTTTTTTCCGGTTCCTCATTCTGGGATCCTTCAGAAACTTTCTCCTCTGCCTTCTCCTCTTCAGCTGCTTTTGTTTCTTCTTTTTTATTTTCCTCAATGCAGTCTTTCAGGGTAAGATATTTGCCGTCCAAATTCTTAAAGAGGATATAATCGTTCATCTTCTCACCAAATTTCGCATCCTTGATGCATCCAAATTTGATAAACGGGCTGATATCATCCCAGTACTTCTCATAAGACTCTCTGTCTGTCTTGCACATTCCGGTGAGCTTATCTGCTACTTTCTTGGTGATGTATTCAGAAATCTTTTTCACAAAACCATCATTCTGCAGTGCAGAACGGGAAACATTCAGTGGAAGATCCGGGCAGTCGATCACACCTTTTAATAACATTAAGAATTCAGGAATGACTTCTTTGATGTTATCGGCGATAAATACCTGATTGTTATATAATTTAATTGTTCCTTCGATAGAATCATATTCTGTATTGATCTGAGGGAAGTAAAGGATACCTTTTAAGTTAAATGGGTAATCCATGTTTAGGTGGATCCAGAATAATGGTTCTTTAAAGTCATGGAAGACTTTGTGATAGAAGTTTTTGTATTCTTCATCAGTACATTCATTTGGACGTTTATTCCAAAGAGGATGTGTATCACTTAAAGAAACAGGTCGTTTATTGATCTTAACAAGATCTTTTGCAGGGGAAACTTCTATAGTTTCTTTTGTACCGTCTTCGTTTTCTTTTTCTTCAGTTTTTGCATCTTCATGGATGTGTTCTACAACGACATCATCGTCTTTTACCTGATCTTCTGGGATTGTCTCAAATTCTTGTTCGGCACCTTCTACAGATAAGAAAATCTCTGTTGGCATGAAAGAGCAGTATTTCTCGATGATCTCTCTTGCACGGTATTCATTTGCGAATTCTGTGCTTTCTTCATTTAAGAATAAAGTGATCTCTGTACCAACCGTTTCTTTTGTACCTGTTGCCATTGTGTATTCTGTACCACCATCACAAGTCCAGTGAACAGGTTCTGCTCCTTCTTTATAAGAAAGAGTGTCAATCGTAACTTCGTCCGCTACCATAAATGCAGAATAGAAACCAAGACCAAAATGTCCGATGATCTGGTCACCTTCTGTTTTGTCTTTGTACTGTTCTAAGAACTGAGTTGCACCAGAAAATGCGATCTGAGTGATGTATTTTTCAACTTCATCAGCAGTCATACCAAGACCAGTATCGATGAATTTTAAAGTTTTCTTCTCAGGATCAAGGATAACTTCAACTTTGTTTTTATGTCCTTCTGGGAAATTGTATTCTCCCATCATATCTAATTTCTTTAATTTTGTGATGGCATCACATCCGTTAGAAATTAATTCACGAAAGAAAATATCGTGATCGGAATAAAGCCATTTCTTAATGATTGGGAAAATATTATCGCTATTAATGGAAAGAGTTCCTTTTGTTTCTGCCATAATTTGTACACTCCTTTATCTAAAAATATTATGATCTTAATCAAGTGTTCTATGCCAAATAGAACTTTTACAAAGAGTATTGTAGAACCAAAGTTGATAAAAGTCAAGTAAAAATTAGCACTCATGAAAAAAGAGTGCTAACAATTAACTGCCGGTGTTTTCTTTTTATATAAATACTAGTATAATAGAAAGAAAACAGTAAAAAACAAAATCAGAAAGAGACAACCAATGAACAAAATAAACTACCAAAAACAATTAGATAAAGTAATCGAAAACTTAGGAGAAACCAAACCAACCCTATTACTCCACAGTTGCTGTGCGCCATGTAGCAGCTATGTCATGGAATATCTCTCCCAATATTTTGATATCACCATTGACTACTACAATCCAAATATCGACTCCAAAGAAGAGTATGAAAAAAGAGTCCACGAACAACAGCGTCTGGTCAGTGAAATGAATCTTCCTATTAAAGTGATCGATGCTGGATATGCCCCGCAGACTTTTTTTGATATGGCAAAGGGCTATGAACAGGAACCAGAAGGTGGTAAGAGATGTTATCGTTGTTACAAATTAAGATTGGATCAGGCGGCAAAACTTGCCCAAGAAGGTGGATATGATTATTTCACAACAACCCTTACGATTAGTCCATTAAAGAATGCTACATGGCTGAATGAACTTGGACAGAAAGCAGGAGAATTAGCAGGAGTCAGATTTCTTCCATCTGATTTTAAAAAGAAAGGTGGTTATCAGAGATCTATTCAATTATCGAAAGAATATAATTTGTATCGTCAGAATTTCTGCGGATGTGTTTTTTCTAAAAGAGAGAGTGAAGAGCGGATGCATAAAGAAAAAAACATATAAAAATACAAAAAAGTACTTGCAACGACAAAAAATATATGATAAAATTTTTACAATTTGTAGAGAAATATTTCTGAAATAAAAAATAACTTGGGTATTGGAAGGGCAAGATCGCTGAATTTCCAATACTTAGCTTTGTAATTTTTATTTTAGGGTATTTCTTTTTTTTATATAAAATCAAGGGTTTTGGCAAAACTCTTATTTTATAAATAGGAAGTTAGTTCTTCCTGACAAAATACAACCCTATGAAAGAGACTTTTTAGGAGGAAAAATTACATGAACGCATTTTTGATATTGGAAGACGGACACGTATTTGAGGGAAAAAGTTTTGGAGCCCAAAAAGAAGTGATCTGTGAAGTCGTATTTAATACTTCCATGACAGGTTATTTAGAAGTATTAACAGACCCTTCCTATCAGGGACAGGGAGTCGTAATGACTTACCCACTGATTGGAAATTATGGAGTATGTCTAGAGGACATCGAATCTGAAAAACCTTGGCACTCAGCCTTTATCGTAAGAGAAATCTCAAGAACTTCAAGCAACTTCAGAAGAGAAGAAGACTTAGAAGATTATCTGAAAGAACATGACATCCCAGGTATTTGTGGTGTTGACACAAGAGCTATCACAAAGATCTTAAGAGAACATGGATGCATGGGTGGAATGATCACCACAAATCCTGATTTCAATTTAGATGAAATCCTTCCAAAATTAAAAGAATATACAGTAACAGATGCAGTAAAAACTGTTTCCAGAACAGAAAAAGAACATTTCAATGGAGATGGATTTAAAGTTGCATTATTAGACCTTGGAACAAAGAATAACATTATTCGTTCTTTAGAAAAACGTGGATGTGATGTAACAGTTTATCCAGCAGATACAACAGCAGAAGAAATCTTAGGAGATCAGCCAGACGGTATCATGTTATCAAACGGACCTGGAGATCCAAAAGAATGTGTACAGATCATCAAAGAGATCAAGAAATTATATGACAGCGAGGTACCTATCTTTGCAATCTGTTTAGGACATCAGTTGATGGCACTTGCAACAGGTGCAGACACAGAAAAAATGCGTTGGGGACATCGTGGAGGAAATCATCCGGTGAAAGACTTAAAGAGCGGAAGAGTTTATATTTCTTCTCAGAACCACGGATATGTGATCAAGGAAGAAACAATTGATCCAGATGTTGCAGAAGTTTCCTTTATTAATGTAAATGATAAAACAATCGAAGGATTAGACTATAAAAATAAAAACATTCGAACAGTTCAGTTCCATCCAGAAGCATGCCCTGGACCACAGGATACAGCTTACTTATTTGATGAATTTATGGATAGAATGAAAGGAGCAAAAAATGCCTAAGAGAGAAGATATAAAGAAAGTACTTGTAATCGGATCAGGACCGATCGTTATTGGACAGGCAGCAGAATTTGACTATGCAGGAACACAGGCTTGTAGAGCACTTCAGGAAGAGGGAGTGGAAGTAGTCTTAGTAAACTCAAACCCTGCAACGATCATGACAGATAAAGACATTGCAGATAAAGTATATATCGAGCCATTAACAGCTTCTGTCATCGAAAAGATCATTGAAAAAGAAAAACCAGACAGCATCCTTCCAACACTTGGTGGACAGGCAGCCTTAAATCTGGCCATGGAATTAGTAGAGAGCGGATACCTTGAAAAATCCGGAGTGAAATTGATCGGTACATCTCCATCTACGATCAAAAAAGCAGAAGACCGTTTAGAATTCCAGCAGACAATGGAAAAGATCGGGGAACCGATCGCCGCAGGACAGGTTGTTAAAACAGTAGAAGATGGTGTGGAATTCGCTAAAGTGATCGGATATCCAGCAGTACTTCGTCCAGCATATACACTTGGAGGAAGTGGTGGAGGAATCGCCCATAACCAGGAAGAATTAGAGACGATCCTTGAGAATGGTCTTCGTCTAAGCCGTGTAGGTGAAGTATTAGTAGAACGTTACATCGGTGGATGGAAGGAAATCGAATACGAAGTAATGCGTGATGAAAATGGAACATGTATTACAATCTGTAACATGGAAAACATCGACCCAGTTGGTGTTCATACAGGAGACAGTATCGTAGTAGCTCCATCTCAGACTTTAGGAGATAAAGAATACCAGATGCTTCGTACATCTGCATTAAACATCATCACAGAATTAGATGTTCATGGTGGATGTAACGTACAGTACGCATTGAATCCAGACAGCTTTGAATACTGCGTTATTGAGGTAAACCCTCGTGTCAGCCGTTCTTCAGCCTTAGCTTCCAAAGCAACAGGATACCCAATTGCGAAAGTAACAGCAAAGATCGCAATCGGATATACATTAGATGAGATTGAAAATGCAGTAACGAAGAAAACATATGCAAGTTTTGAGCCAATGCTTGACTACTGTGTTGTTAAAATGCCTAGACTTCCATTCGATAAGTTTATTCATGCAAAACGTACTCTGACAACTCAGATGAAAGCAACTGGAGAAGTTATGAGTATCGGAACAAACTTCGAAGGGGCATTAATGAAAGCAATCCGTTCCTTAGAGCAGCATGTGGACAGTTTGATCTTCGGTGATTACGATAAATTAACAGACGATGAGTTATTAAAAGAACTTGAAAAGATCGATGATCTTCGTATCTATGTGATCGCAGAAGCAATCCGTCGTGGATTTGATTACGATACGATCTTTAATATTACAAAGATCGATCGTTGGTTCTTAGATAAGATTGCAGTTTTAGTTGAGATGGAAAAGAAATTAGCCAAAGCTGATACATTAGACAAAGAATTATTACAGGAAGCAAAACGCTTAGAATTCCCAGACAAGGTGATCGGAAGCTTAACAGGTAAGACAGAGCGTGAGATCAAAGAATTAAGAAATGAATATAATATCCATGCAGCATATAAGATGGTAGATACATGTGCAGCTGAGTTTGATGCAGCAACACCTTACTACTATTCTTGCTATGATGGTGAGAACGAAGTGAAAGAAACATCCGAAAAGAAAAAAGTCATGGTACTTGGTTCTGGACCGATCCGTATCGGTCAGGGTATCGAATTTGACTTCTGTTCTGTACACAGTGTATGGGCATTAAGTAAAGAAGGATACGAGACGATCATCGTAAATAACAACCCTGAAACAGTTTCTACAGACTTTGACGTTGCTGATAAACTTTACTTCGAGCCATTAACAGCAGAAGATGTAGAAAGTATCGTAGATCTTGAAAAACCAGATGGTGCGGTTGTACAGTTTGGTGGACAGACAGCGATCAAGTTAACAGAAGCACTGATGAAGATGGGAGTACCGATCCTTGGAACAAGTGCTGAAAATGTCGATGCAGCCGAAGACAGAGAATTATTCGATGAGATTTTGGAAGAATGCTGTATTCCAAGACCAAAAGGAACAACAGTATTTACATGTGAAGAAGCATTAGAAGTTGCTCATAAACTTGGATATCCAGTTCTTGTAAGACCTTCTTATGTACTTGGTGGACAGGGAATGCAGATTGCTGTATCTGATGAAGATATCACGGCATTCATGGAAGTTATCAACCGTTACGAACAGGAACATCCAATTCTGATCGATAAATATCTGGTTGGTAAAGAAGTCGAAGTCGATGCTGTTTGTGATGGAACAGATATCCTGATCCCAGGAATCATGGAACATGTGGAACGTGCTGGAATCCATTCAGGAGACAGCATTTCCGTATATCCATCTATTAATTTAACAGACAGGATTAAACGAATCATCGCAGAATATACAAGAAAACTTGCAAAATCATTACATGTTATCGGACTGATCAACATTCAGTTTATCGTAGCAGATGATGAAGTATATGTTATCGAAGTAAACCCAAGATCCAGCCGTACAGTGCCTTACATCAGTAAAGTTACAGGTATTCCAATCGTAGCGTTAGCAGCGAAAGTGATCACTGGAGCTAAGATCAGAGATCTTGGATATGAACCAGGACTTCAGAAAGAATCTGAATACTATGCAGTGAAGAAACCAGTATTCTCTTTTGAAAAATTAAGAGGAGCAGAGATCAGCCTTGGGCCTGAAATGAAATCCACAGGTGAATGTCTTGGAATTTCTAAGAACTTCCATGAAGCGTTATACAAAGCATTCTTAGGAGCTGGAGTAAATCTTCCAAAATACAAGAAGATGATCTTAACAGTGAAAGACTCCGATAAGATTGATGCGATTGATATTGGACGCAGATTTGAAGCATTAGGATATGAGATTTTCTCAACAAAGAGCACTTGCAGAGTCTTAAATGAAGCTGGAGTTCATGCAAAACAGATTAATAAATTAGAAGAAGAATCTCCAAACTTGCTAGATCTTATTTTAGATGATAAAATTGATTTAGTCATTGATACACCATCTCAGGGTGTAGGTCGAAGCAGAGATGGATTCCTGATCCGCCGTTACGCGATTGAAACAGGAGTAACATGCCTTACAAGTCTTGATACGGCAGATGCTCTACTGACTAGTTTGGAAACAGGAAACAGAGATCAGCTCAGCGTAGTTGATATCGCACAGATTTAATTAAGAAGTAAGAAGGAGTGATGTTATGGGTCGATACACAAAACAGGATGTGATAGACCTCGTCAGAGAAAATGATGTCGAATTTATCAGACTACAATTTTCTGACTTGTTCGGAACAATGAAGAACGTCGCGATCACCGCAAGACAGCTTGAGAAAGCGTTGGATAATAAGTGTACATTTGATGGATCTAGTGTAGATGGATTTGTCCGTATTGAAGAATCAGATATGTATTTATATCCAGATCTTGACAGCTTTGCAATCTTCCCGTGGAATGCGGGAGGAAACCGCGTGGCAAGATTGATCTGTGATGTATACGGACAAGATGGACTTCCATTTGCTGGAGATCCAAGAAATGTATTAAAACGAGTGATGGTTGAGTGCCAGAAAATGGGTTATAAATTTAACGTCGGTCCGGAATGTGAATTTTTCTTATTCCACACAGATGAAGAAGGCCGCCCAACGACGGTTTCTCATGAGAAAGCCGGATATTTTGATGTAGCTCCGTTAGATTTAGGAGAAAGTGCCAGAAGAGATATGATCTTGAATCTTGAAGATATGGGATTTGAGATCGAGGCATCTCATCATGAAGTTGCACCAGCACAGCATGAGATCGACTTTAAGTATGACAATGCCTTAAGAACGGCCGATAACATCCTCACATTTAAATTCATCGTAAAATATATTGCTAAAAGACATGGACTTTATGCAAGTTTTATGCCAAAACCGATCACTGGAGTGGACGGTTCAGGAATGCATCTTAACATGTCTTTATGGAAGAATGGAAAGAATATTTTTGCTGATTCTAAGAATAATCTTGGAATCAGTGAGGAGGCTTTTCACTTCATGGCTGGAGTTATGGAACATGCAAATGAGATGTGTCTGATCACAAATCCACTGGTCAACTCTTATAAGAGAATCGTACCAGGATATGAGGCACCTGTGGATGTTTCGTGGTCACCATCGAACAGAAGTCCACTTATCAGAGTACCAGCAGCCCGTGGAAGCGGAACAAGGCTTGAATTTAGAAGCCCTGATTCTGCTGCGAATCCTTACCTTGCACTGGCAGTCAGCCTTGCAGCAGGATTAGATGGGATCAAGCGCAAATTAACACCAGGAAAAGGTTCCATGAAGAATCAGTATGAAATGGCTGAGGGAGAAAAACAAGAAGCAGGGATTAATACACTGCCAAGAGACATGAAAGAAGCTCTTGAGATTTTCAAACAAAGCACTTATATGAAAGAACTTTTAGGAGATCATATTTTTAACAAGTATGTTGAAGCTAAGAGTGCTGAATGGGAGTCTTATCAGAAGTTCGTATCACAATGGGAAGTCGATCGTTATTTATACAAGATCTAATGATTGATATATACATGATACGGGAGGTGAGAAGCTTGGTAAACGTCATCGTTTTATTCCCGAAACAAGAAGTCGCCAGAAGCATTAGGAATCTTCTGGTAAGAAGTGGTTTTGAAGTGACCGCTGTATGTGCAACGGGTGCACAGGTAGTCCAGCGTATGGAAGGTGTTGAAGAAGGACTAGTCGTCTGCGGATACAAATGTTCCGATATGATCTACAGTGAATTAAGAGAATATCTTTCTGAAGAGGTCAAGATGTTGCTGATCGCTTCTCGCCAATATTTAGATGACTGCGTGTATCCGAATGTCATAGGACTTTCGATGCCGTTAAAAGGGTATGAATTAGTCGAGAAAACGAGAGAGATCGTTACCGAAATTTCTGAGAAGCAAAGACGAAGAAAACAACGTCCAAAACAACGTACGAGAGAAGAAGTCCGTCTTCTGGAAGAAGTCAAAGAATTACTGATGCAGAATAATCAGATTACAGAGAGTGAAGCCCACGCATATATACAACAAAGAAGCATGAACAGTGGAGTGGGTCTTATCGAAATGGCAAAGATGATTAAAGAATCATTAACATATCAAAACTAGGAGGAATTTATGTTTAAAATTAACGACAACTACTTGAAACTGCCTGGAAGTTATTTATTTTCTACAATTGCGAAAAAAGTAAATGCATATTCCGAGGCAAACCCTGACAAAAATATTATTCGTTTAGGAATTGGAGACGTAACACAGCCTCTGGCACCAGCGATCATTGACTCTTTACACAAAGCAGTAGATGAAATGGGACATGCAGAAACATTTCACGGATACGCACCAGACCTTGGATATGAATTTTTAAGAAATGCAATCGCAAAGAATGATTATCAGGATCGTGGAGCAGATATCAAAGCAGATGAAATCTTTGTAAGTGATGGAGCAAAATGTGATTCTGGAAATATTCAGGAAATCTTTGCACAGGATAACAAGATTGCCGTATGTGACCCTGTATACCCAGTATATGTAGATACAAACGTTATGGCAGGAAGAGCCGGAACATATGATAAAGCAACAGAAACATGGAGCGATGTTATCTACATGCCATGTACAGCAGAGAATAACTTCGCACCAGATTTTCCAAGCGAAGTGCCAGATATTATTTACCTTTGCTTCCCTAACAATCCAACTGGATCAACAATCACAAAAGACCAGTTACAGGGATGGGTAGACTATGCAAACAAAAACGGATGCGTGATCATTTATGATGCAGCATACGAAGCATATATCTCAGAAGATAACGTTGCACATACAATTTATGAATGTGAAGGTGCAAGAACATGTGCGATCGAATTAAAGAGTTTCTCTAAGAACGCAGGATTTACAGGAGTTCGTTTAGGATATACTGTTATCCCTAAAGATTTAAAATGTGGAGATACACAGTTACATGCGTTATGGGCAAGACGTCACGGAACAAAATATAACGGAGCTCCATACATCGTACAGAGAGCTGGAGAAGCAGTTTACTCTGAAGCCGGAAAAGCTCAGTTAAAAGAACAGGTTGGATACTACATGAACAATGCAAAAGTAATCTTTAACGGATTACAGGATGCAGGATACACAGTATCTGGTGGTGTCAATGCACCATACATCTGGTTAAAGACACCAGACAACATGACATCTTGGGAATTCTTCGATCATCTGTTAGAAGATGCCAACGTCGTTGGAACACCAGGATCAGGATTCGGACCAAGCGGAGAAGGATACTTCCGACTTACAGCGTTCGGTAACTATGAGAATACAGTCGAAGCTATTGAACGAATCAAGAGAATGTAATATTTGAATATAAAATAAGAAAAAGGATGGAATGTCAGGGATTGATGTTCCATTCTTTTTTGTATGTTAAAATAATAAATTATGCGGAATTTCTACCTTATGGAGTTGCTTGCTATAAGAAGGATTGTAAAATAAAAAAGCATAACTATGTAAAAAATGATAGAAATAAAGGACAGTGTTGCAAAAATATATAGGAAACCTGCCCTTTATTTTATAATTGTTAGTTTTTTCTTGTATTCAATCCATTTTTTATATACAATAGAAGAAATAAAAAAACAAGATTTTCAAAAGAAGGAGATTTAAGACCAATGAAGAAGTTAGCTCTTGCTCAGGAATTAAAGGAAAATGCTTACCCAGGACGAGGAATCGTCATCGGAAGATCCAAAGATGGGAAGAAAGCGGTCACTGCATACTTTATCATGGGACGCAGTGAGAATAGCCGTAATCGTGTCTTTGTAGAAGAAGGGGAAGGAATTCGCACACAGGCATTTGATCCTGCTAAACTAGAAGATCCAAGCCTGATCATTTATGCACCAGTTCGTGTTCTTGGAGACGAGACGATCGTTACGAACGGGGATCAGACAGACACAGTATATGAAGGAAGAGAAAAGGGACTTACCTTTGAAGAATCTTTAAGAAGTCGTGAGTTTGAACCAGACGGACCAAACTATACACCAAGAATTTCTGGTCTGATGAAGATTAAAGATGGGACATTTCACTATGCAATGTCTATTTTAAAGAGTAACAATGGAAATCCAGAAAGTTGCAATCGATTTACATATACATATGAAAATCCAATCGCAGGAGAAGGACGTTTTATCCACACATATATGCATGATGGGAATCCACTTCCAAGTTTTGAAGGAGAACCTAAATTAGTAGCGATCGAAGAAGATATCGATGACTTCACAAATACACTTTGGAACAGCTTAAACGATGACAACAAAGTATCTCTGTTTGTACGTTATATTGATATTGCAACAGGAGAATATGAGACAAGAATCGTAAATAAGAACAAATAATCAGTCGATCAGCAGATCAAAGGAGAAGAAAAATGAAGGAATTAGAATTAAAATACGGATGTAATCCAAACCAGAAACCATCAAGAATCTACATGGCAGACGGAAGTGAACTTCCAATTGAAGTATTAAACGGAAGACCAGGGTACATCAACTTTTTGGATGCATTTAATGGATGGCAGCTGGTAAGAGAATTAAAGAAAGCAACAGGACTTCCTGCTGCAACTTCTTTCAAACACGTATCACCTGCGGGGGCATCTGTAGGACGTCCAATGTCTGATACCTTAAAGAAGATCTACTGGGTAGATGATATGGGAGATTTATCTCCATTAGCATGTGCATATGCCAGAGCAAGAGGTGCAGACCGTATGTCTTCATTTGGTGACTTTATTTCTTTATCTGATGTATGTGATGCAGATACAGCACGTCTGATCAAGAGAGAAGTATCTGACGGAGTGATCGCACCAGGATACACAGATGAAGCACTGGAAATCTTAAAAGCAAAGAAAAACGGAAACTATAACATCATTAAGATCGATGAGAACTATACACCAGCACCATTAGAGCATAAACAGGTATTTGGTGTTACATTTGAACAGGGAAGACAGGAACTTCCGATCGATGATGAATTATTATCTAATATCGTGACTGAGAACAAAGAGATTCCAGAAGAAGCATTGATCGATATGAAGATTTCTTTGATCGTATTAAAATACACACAGTCTAACTCTGTATGTTTCGTAAAAGACGGACAGGCAATCGGAATCGGAGCAGGGCAGCAGTCACGTGTGCATTGTACAAGACTTGCAGGACAGAAAGCAGACAACTGGTGGTTAAGACAGTGTCCAAAAGTTATGAATCTGCCATTTAAAGAAAAAATCCGTCGTGCAGACAGAGATAATGCGATCGATCTTTACATTGGAGATGAATACATGGATG
>OLGH01002542.1_pt1 | contig 14204 bp, 9 predicted proteins | sample 1604851 | NCBI WGS metagenome assembly OLGH01 (sample SAMEA3888894, study PRJEB22519) | human gut metagenome | biome: human gut; feature: human-associated habitat; material: faeces | place: Denmark | collected 2010 | reverse complement strand
CCTAACGAGAGCCGTTTTCACTGGAGTTTTAGTGGTCCGTAAGTGGTTAACCTATCGTACAGCTTGGAAAGGAATATGAGATCTTGGGTTGATGAAAGAGCGCCTGAGTAACCGCAAAATTGCGGAAAGACTGTTCCTGTCCGAAGGCAGTATTAAGCAATATATCAATCAGATTTATTCCAAGCTACAAATTGAAGGGGATACCCATAGCAAGAGAAAACAGCTCTTTCAATTACTGGAAGAAAAAACCTAACTTTTGGTTAATAGCCTTTTGCCTTTTATCCATCGTACAATAACAGTACGGTGGATTTTTTATTTACTTTTTTTGAAGAAGGGAGGATATCCGAGGGGAAGAACTGTGATTGATTCAGCTAAAAAGGAGGAATACTATGATAAAACGAATATACAGCAGCCTGCTTGCGCTGGTTATGGTGGTAGGGCTGCTGCCGACGACAGCATGGGCGGATGAGCCCGATGCCGGTTCCGGCACGACAACCACAATCAGTCGATTTAATTGTCCTACAGACGGTTGTACCGTAACAACAACGGACGGTACATCATTCAGCCATAGTGACAGCAGTTGTCCATACGCAGAGGACAGCCGATACTGCTCGGAATGTGGCTATTTGACACATGATACAGAAACTGACACCTATACACACAAAGATGACTGCTCGCTCAAAGATAAGACCCAGCCACCTGTAACGTGTATCAGTTGCGGTGAAACAGAAGATAACCATAAGAAAATCTGTCGTTTCACCTGCCCGACCACCGGCTGTACCGTAACGTATGACGGAACAGACTACACGCACAATGCTTCAAGTTGCCTCTATAAAGACCCCGAAGTATATTGTACAGAGTGTGGGTACATGACCTATTCCCAAGAGGACGATGATTATTACCATGCTGATGATTGCTCCATCGGCAAGGAAAATCAGGATAAACCCAGCATTGGGGGCGACGATGCCCCTGGGCCGATTGATCAGGAATATCTAGTCAATGGTGTTACCTATTTCGGCGTAGACAGCGACCATTTCGCAGACAGTACAAAGCTGTTTATTCAGGATATGCTTTCTGCAAGAAACAAAAAGCTTGACAATAAATCCACTGCGGCTTTATGGCAGTATCTGGCTTATTGTATTCAGGATGACCACGGCAGAGGTACCGGCACAGGCAAATTCAAGCGTCAGTTTGATGATGTACTGAAAGAGGGCTTAGCTTATGCCACAGGCAGCACAGGCACCTATGCTGTTAATCACCACAGCGGAGACAACAACTACAACGTTCGTTCCAGCGGACTGATTTATGCAAACTCTGTGGCAGCGGCAACAGTTGCTATGGAAAAAAATGTCCACGAAGGTTATAAGGATGCCGGCGGCAAAAGAGGTAGCTCTGTTAAAGAGAACGAATCCCTTCGCAATGATACCGATCCGGATGATGTTTTCTGGATGGCAACCGGTGCATATAAAACCAGCGGCAAAAACAAAAAGGGGCATTATCAGGCATTGGGCGTATTGTTCAGTGATTTTACCATTACAACCATTCTGCCCGAGGATGATGGAAACTTCTATCAGACCACTACCAGCACCCCCAAGGCAAACAGCAATACCTATGCTTCCAATGTAAAGAACATGACGAATGTTCCTGTCAGCGCACAGCAGGAGATTTCCAATACAACCTCCACAACAGCAACAAGTACGATTAGCGGCAGTAAGTCCTATGGCTTTGAAGAAAGCCTGGAGGTCGGCTATGAAGTCGGTCTGCTGGGCGGCAAGGGTCACGCAAATCTCACCTTTACCGCTTCTCAGACGATTGAAAGCGGATGGTCGGAGGAAAAATCCAAATCCGATGAGCAGACAACAACCTATAACGTTGGCGTTGAGCTTCCTGCTTACACAAACATCATGATGAAGCAGAACGAAAGCGAAGCCACAACAACAACGAAATATAACTGCCCGGTTGCGCTGAACTTCAACGTAACGATTGTAGAATATACATTAGATCCCAGCTACAATAACGCAGACCCCCGCACACAGGTGCTTGCTACCTTCGGTGCAAATGCAAGAAAGAACCTGCGTCAGCGCGGCGTGGTTGAATTCACACTGACAGACCCCAACGGCATTACTTGGGAAAAACTGTACAATAATCATAGCGGCTTGCGGAATATTGTAGAAACTCAGCTTGCAGCAACTGCGCCGATGGCTTCCGCAGGTGCAACCTTTACCGTTGTGGATAAGGCAGTGACAAGCGAAATCAGCGGTCTTGCACCCATTTATTCGCTGAGACAGATCAAAACTATAAATGATGTGATGGAATATAATCTTTCCACCGGAGAATATCTATATGTGGATACCATTGGACTGGAAGGTCTGAATGCCCAAAATGCGGTATATTACGGCTTCAATCCGGAAAAGGGTCACTGGATTCTGGTGGATGCAAAGGGTAAGGAACTGAACGATGTCTCCGATGACTACATTGCTAAACTGGATACCGATTCCGTAACAGGCTACACGAAGCTGATTGCAGGTAAGACAGAAGGCATCGTTTATCTGAAATATGTCATTGACGAGGATGTTTATGCAACGGCGGAAAAACCTAAGTCCTATGCTACGAATAATAGTCTGCATTCCACAGCTATGATTGCAGTCAATGTCTCCAGAGAAGCATTTAACGAAGGAACAATCACCATTGCAGGCGAATTAACAGGCATTGCCGGTGACCCTGCAAAGGCAATCGAAGGCAAGGATGGTCTGACGGTTGAAATCAGAGACCCCAGTATGAAAAAGCATAGCCGCCCTGTTGTATGGGATGCACAAGAGTTACCCACTGACGGCATTACAGTTAAAAATAACCAGATTTCCTTTACAAAAGAAGGCACCTTCCATGTACGCGCAAAAACAGGAGAGGTTTTCTCGGATTGGTATGAAGTAACCGCTCTTCCCGCAAGAAAACTGACAACGATTACAATTCCCGAAATGCTTACAGTTGACTATAAACTTGAGCATACAGTTAATCTTGCCGCGCTTCAGGTTTCCTATAAAGACCAGTATGGCGCAGATTGGACACCGATTCCCCCTCTGACATGGTCCTGTGCAGATGAAGGCGCATCTATTGATGAGAATGGCGTACTTACCATTCCTTCTGTTGGTACGTATACCGTAACAGCAGAGGGTGGCGGCATTGCCTCTAACACCATGACCATCACTGTAATCGACAGCACCACGAAAGTGACTGCTTTCACCCCCGAAGCAAGAACACTTTCCTCCTCCGGCGGTTCTGTGGAATTTACAATCACTGGCGTATACCTGCCGGATACCGGTATCTTGATTCAGGCAAATGATTCCATCAAAGCCATAACCACCGGTACAGCTACGGAACAGAAAGCTACATTGACTTTCCCTGCAAATGATACAGAAAATGATCAACCCTATACCGTTACAAATAGTCTGGACAGCAGAACTGCTGCTGTAACCGTAGCGAAGAAGTACTCCGGCGGCTCCTCCGGCGGTGGCGGTGGCGGCGGCGGTGGTGGCGGCGGCGGTACAGCCAAATCCGCTTATATGATTACCGTTGAAAACACCAAAAACGGTGAGGTGGTCTCCAGCCACAAGACAGCCGACAAGGGAGATACCGTTACATTGACTGCTACTCCCGATAAGGGCTATGCTATTCGACGCATAATCGTTACAGACAGCAGTGATCAGAAGCTGACACTGACCGAAAAGGATGGCAAATATACCTTCACAATGCCCTCCTCCAACGTGACCGTTAAAACCACATTCATCATGGATAAGTCCAAAGATGAAGTACCAAATCCCTTCGCGGACGTTTCCGCAAACAGCTACTATTATGATGCAGTCCAGTGGGCAGTGAAGAATGGCACTACCGGCGGCACATCTGCCACAACCTTCTCCCCCGATGCTCCCTGCACACGCGCGCAGGCGGTAACCTTCCTGTGGAGAGCGGCAGGCAGTCCTGCACCAAGCAGCACAGAGATGCCCTTCGCAGATGTACCTACGGATGCCTACTATTATAATGCGGTACTGTGGGCAGTCGAAAACGGCATTACCGGCGGCACATCCGCTACAACCTTCTCCCCCGATGCTCCCTGCTCCCGCGGACAGATTGTTGCCTTTCTGTGGCGCAGCAAACAGTCCCCTATGGTTGCGGCAGAAAATCCGTTTATGGATGTGAATGCAGCGGATTATTACCATGATGCAGTGCTTTGGGCGGCAGAAAACAGCATTACCGGCGGCACAGGCGCAAATACCTTCAGCCCCGATGCCCCCTGCACACGCGCACAGATTGTAACATTCCTGTATCGCGCATTGCATAAGTAACCCCTTTCCCCAACTGCCTTTCTGTTGGGATATAAAAAACGGCGTAACCGAAATCGGTTACGCCGCTTTTAGTATAAACTATTTTATTAACATCTTTTTATTTCTCTGCCGGAACTTCCTTATCCCCGTACAATTTACGGATAGCAAGAATTACAACAACCATGGAAACGATTGCGATAGGCAGGTTGATCATCCAATTCTGGATGAGTGCCGCCAGAACGTAGTTCACAGCGGAAACGGCCGCTACAGTCAGTGCATAGGGCAGCTGTGTGGATACATGGTTGATGTGGTCACACTGCGCACCTGTGGATGCCATGATGGTGGTATCGGAGATAGGAGAGCAATGGTCACCGCAAACCGCACCTGCCAATGTAGCCGCTACGGTAATGGTCAGCATTTCACTGCCTGTCTGCATAATAGGCACAACGATAGGCAGGAGAATACCGAAAGTACCCCAGGAGGTACCTGTTGCAAATGCAAGGAACACCGCGATACAGAATACGATAATGGGGATAAAGACCTGCAAAACGCCTGTGCTGTTTGCCAGAATACCCGCAACGAATACATCCGCGCCCAAAAGCCCTGTGATACCGGACAGTGTCCATGCAAATGTCAGAATCATGATTGCAGGAACCATCGCCTTAAAGCCTTCGGGAAGCGCTTCCATGAACTGGTGGAAGGTCAGCACGCGGCGAGGGATATACAGCAAGAAGGTAATCAGCAGTGCCGCCGCAGAACCAAGCAGAAGGCCTGTGGGTGCGGAACAGTGTGCAAAGGCATTGATGAAGCTTTCGCCTTCAAAGAAGCCGCCTGTATAAATCATACCGATGATACAGCAGATAATCAGCACAATAACGGGCAGAACCAGATCGATAACCTTGCCGTTGCCCACTACCTCGGATTCTGCATCTGCACTTGCAAAGGGTCTTGCATCTGTGGTATAGAGATCATTGTTCAGCTGTGCATTTCTTTCATGCTCCAGCATAGGACCGAAGTCTGTATTTGTGATGGTCAGTGTCAGCATTGCTACAATACTCAGCAGTGCATAGAAGTTGTAGGGGATGGATCTGATGAACAGCTCCAGACCATTCATGCCCTCAACTACGCCGGCTACTGCCGCAGCCCAGGAGGAAATGGGAGCAATGATACAGATAGGAGCCGCTGTTGCATCGATGATATACGCAAGCTTCGCTCTGGAAACCTTATGCGTATCCGTAACGGGACGCATAACAGAGCCTACGGTCAGGCAGTTGAAATAGTCATCCACGAATACCAGAACACCCAGCAGGAAGGTGGACAGCAGTGCACCCTTTCTTGTTTTGATTGCCTTAACTGCCCAACGGCCATACGCCGCAGAGCCGCCTGCCTTATTCATCAGCGCAACCATGATACCCAGAATAACAAGGAAAATCAGAATCCCCACATTGTCGCTGTCGGAGAGCTTTGCCAGCATACCGCCGTCTGTGATATCAGTGAAAATCGTCAGATAGGTCAGCTTGGGGCTGAAGTTCGCATAGAACAGACCGCCGACCACGATACCGATGAACAAAGAGGAATAAACCTCCTTTGTAATCAGTGCCAGAATGATTGCAACCAGCGGAGGCACCAGAGACCATGCGGTTGCATACATTTTACTTGTGTGCTCTGCCGCTTCTGCATCGCCCGCAAAAACGGTTACGGACATGGCTGCCGCTACCAGAACAACCACAAAGAGCGTTCCCAGCCATGTTTTTTTGATGTTGCTTTTTGTTTTCATAACCCTTCTCCTTTCAGAAAATCTTAAATGATAAAAACAGTAATAAAGGAATAAATAAGATGATATCGGTTGTCCCCAAATTTCGGAAACAAAAAAGCCCTGCGCAAAGCGCACGGCATCAGAAACATAAAAATATGCTGAAATTCCGATAGCGCTCCACATCCGTGACAGTACATTACATTTTTTGCAATGTCCCAGCAGCTTCTTCCCTTGGGCAGAAAAAGCCACTTCGGCAACGCCGCCTTTCCCCCCTCCTGCGCCCACGGCTCTATTGGGAGAGGATACTCATCGTCATTGCACCTCTATCTTCCTTATTTGTTGTCTGACGTTTCCGTCGGACTATTCTTCATTCATAACATACCGAAGCACTAAAGTCAAGCCTTTCTGTAAAAAAGAACAGGTTTTACGGTTTTTTGTTGACTTTTGCGCGAAAACAAGGGCAAACGGTTTTTCTGCGGATACATTCCTTCTTTTGCATCGACAATACACGCCACCCCTGTTTTTTATTCACATATTCGCGCGAATATTGCATAAACTATGTATACAATACACATACACATAGCTTCTATCGGAATTATCAAAGCATTTTTTTGCAGAACGGCAGCAAATTCTATATAGTTTTTGCAGATTTTCTCTCTGATTTTTGTCTATTTTATCTCTCGTATTTTTATTTCTCTCCGTTCTCGCTCTGCAATTCGCTAAAATTGAATAATTATACATATATTTATTGACTTCACCCATAAGGAGTATATAATAAGAATAAATCATCATTACCATGGGGTAATCATTTATTTCGGAAGAAAAAGAAAGGAAGGAACAGCCTGATGAAGCATAAGGTATACATCGACGGGCAGGCAGGCACAACAGGTCTGCAGCTGCGTCAGAAGCTGCAAAATCACAAAGATGTGGAAATCCTCTTAATCAGCGAGGAGCTGCGAAAGGATGAGGCAGAGCGAAAAAGACTGATGAACGAGGCAGAGGTTGTTTTTCTCTGTCTGCCGGATGATGCGGCAAGAGAGGCGGTTAAGCTGGTGGAAAACCCGAACACCTGCATTATTGACGCAAGCACAGCCCACCGCACAGATCCCGATTGGGTATACGGCTTTCCTGAGCTTTCCCCTCTGCATAAGGAAAAAATCAGGCATGCAAAGCGCATTGCCAACCCCGGCTGCCATGCCACAGGCTTTATTGCGGCGGTTTATCCCCTCATTCGGCTTGGTATCATCGGGACGGATTATCCCTTGACAGCGCACAGTCTGACAGGCTACAGCGGCGGTGGCAAGGCAATGATTGCCGAATATGAAGCGGAGAACCGCTCTCCCCTGTTCGACAGCCCCAGACAGTACGGCTTGGGACAGCAACATAAGCACCTGCCCGAAATGCAGTATGTGACAGGGATTGATACACCGCCTGTGTTCTGCCCCATCGTTGTGGATTATTACAGCGGCATGGCAACCTGCATCCCTCTGATTGCCTCTTTATTCAAAAAGAAGGTGACAAAGGACGAGCTGCTGGCACTGCTGACAGAATATTATAAGGATGCAAAGCTTATCAGTGTCGGCACAGAGGAAACGAACTTCTTGGCATCCAATCCCCTGAGTGATACGAATGAGCTCAAGCTCTATGTTGAAGGGAATGATGAGAGAATGACGCTCATCAGCGTATTCGACAATCTGGGCAAGGGCGCATCCGGCGCAGCAGTAGAAAACATGAATCTTGTATTAGGTCTGGATGAAACGACCGGTTTACTATAAGGAGGAAATACTATGCAAAAGATAAACAGCGGTGTCACAGCACCCAAGGGCTTTCTTGCCGGCGGGGTGCATTGTGGCGTAAAAACAAACAATACCGCCAAAAAGGATATTGCTATCATTTACAGCGAAAAGCCCTGCACAGCAGCAGCGGTTTATACACAGAATAAGGTTTTCGGCGCACCCATCACCGTAACCAGACGAAACATTGCGGACGGCATGGCGCAGGCAGTTGTCTGCAACAGCGGCAATGCGAACACCTGCAATGCGGACGGCGTGGAAAAGGCAGAGAAAATGTGTGTTCTGGCAGCAGAAGCACTGCATCTGAAGCCGGAGGATATCATTGTAGCCTCTACCGGTGTCATCGGGCAGGTGCTTCCCATCGAGCCCATCGAAAAGGGCATTACGGCACTGGCTCCCATCATTTCCAGAGAGGGCAATCTGGATGCCGTGCAGGCCATCATGACCACAGACACCAAGCCCAAGGAAGAGGCTTATGAAATCGAGATTGGCGGAAAAACAGTCAAAATCGGCGCAATGGCAAAGGGCAGCGGCATGATTCACCCCAACATGGCGACCATGCTTGGCTTCCTGACCACAGATGCGGCAATCACAACGCCAATGCTGCAAAAGGCACTGAAATTGGCAGTCGATGATACCTTCAACATGGTCAGCGTAGACGGCGATACCTCCACAAATGATATGGTTTCCATCATGGCAAACGGCATGGCAGAAAACCCCGTTATCGACAAGGAAGGCGCAGATTTTGATTTATTCGTTGCAGTTGTCAAGGAAATCTGCACCTCTATGGCGAAGAAGATTGCCGGTGACGGCGAGGGTGCAACAAAATTAGTGGAATGTACCGTTACAGGCGCACCGACCATTCCTCTGGCAAAAGCGATTGCGAAATCCGTGATTACCTCCAGCCTGACAAAGGCGGCAATGTTCGGCGCGGATGCCAACTGGGGGCGTATTCTCTGTGCGATTGGGTATACAGAGGGTGACTTTGCCGTAGATACCATTCAAGTGGATATTTCCTCGCCCAAGGGCAGTATTCTGGTCTGCGAAAACGGTGCAGGCGTTGCCTTTGATGAGGATAAGGCGAAAGAAATCCTTCTGGAGGATGCGATACATATTGAGATTGCAATGAAGCAGGGCGATGCAAGCGCAACCGCTTGGGGCTGCGACCTGACATACGATTATGTGAAGATCAACGGGGATTATCGCACTTGATACCATAAAACCGTGGGATTCCATCCCACACCCTGCTTGAATGAAGCCCTCAAGAAAAGCAAAGGAGAAAGGTAATGGAAGATATGAATATAAACAGCGTAAAGGCGAAGGTGCTAACAGCCGCCCTGCCTTATATCCAAAAATACAACGGAAAAACAGTTGTTGTAAAATACGGCGGCAACGCCATGGTTCACCCCCTGCTGAAAAAAGCTGTCATGAGCGACATTATCCTGCTGAAGTTGGTCGGCATCAACATCGTTCTGGTGCATGGCGGCGGCCCCGAAATCAGCAGCATGCTGGAGCGTCTGGATATCCCCTCCAGATTTGTGAATGGTCTGCGGTATACGGATGAGGAAACCATTGAAATCGTGCAAATGGTGCTTTCCGGCAAAACCAACAAGGATCTGGTTTCCCTGATTGAACAGCTGGGCGGCACGGCAATCGGCATGTGCGGCATTGATGCAGGCATGATTCAGGCGAAAAAGCTGGAGGGCGATTACGGCTATGTCGGCGATATCACCCACATCAACACAGAACCCATTGAAAATGCCATTGCGAACGGCTATATCCCCGTTATCGCGACCGTCGGCACAGATTTAGACGGCAATGTATACAACATCAATGCCGACACTGCCGCCGCAGAAATCGCAACAGCCCTGCAGGCAGAAAACATCATCACGCTGACCGATATCCGTGGGCTTTTGCAGGATGTGGATGATCCCGATTCTCTGATTTCCACTGTCACCATGGACGATATTCCCGCTCTGATGGAAAGAGGGATTATCAGCGGCGGCATGATTCCCAAAATCAAGGGTCTGGAGGCCGCAATCAAGGCAGGCGTGAAGAAGGCCGTTATGATTGACGGCAGAATCGAACATTCCATCCTCATCGAAATATTCTCCGATGAAGGGATCGGCACAATGTTTACAAAATAAAAAAGCATGGAAAAAGCACGGAAAGAAGGAATTTCAATGAGCTTTGAAGATATTAAAAAACTGGATGACGCTTATGTCATGCACACCTATGGGCGATACAATCTGGCAATCGACCACGGCAAGGGCGCAATCTGTTATGACCCTGCCGGCAAATCCTATATTGACTTCACCAGCGGCATCGGGGTAAATTCCCTCGGCTTCGCGGATGATGGCTGGGTTGCGGCAGTCACGGCACAGCTGAATAAATTACAGCATATCTCCAACCTGTATTATACAGAGCCCTGCGTTCTGGCAGCAAAGCTAATCTGCGAAAAAAGCGGTATGAAAAAGGTATTCTTCGGCAACAGCGGCGCAGAGGCAAACGAAGGCGTGATTAAGGCGGCAAGAAAATACTCCTTCCAGAAATACGGTGAAGGCAGAAGTAAAATCGTCGCTCTGGAAAACTCCTTCCATGGCAGAACCATGGCGGCACTTTCCGCAACAGGGCAGAACGTATATCACAACTTCTTCTTCCCCTTTGTGGACGGCTTTGTGTTCGCAAAGGCAAATGACACAGAAGATACGCTTTCCAAGCTGACAGACGATGTCTGCGCCGTTATGATGGAGCTGGTGCAGGGTGAAGGCGGCGTTATGCCTTTGGAGAAGGAATATGTGCAGGCAGTTTATGCGGCCTGTCAGGAAAGGGATATTCTCTTTATCGTAGACGAGGTACAGACAGGTGTCGGCAGAACAGGCACCTTCTACAGCTATCAGCAGTTCGGGATTCAGCCCGATTTAGTATCCTCCGCAAAGGGTCTGGGCGGCGGTCTGCCGATCGGTGCGGTGCTGTTCGGTGAAAAAACACAGGATACCCTGATTCCCGGTGACCACGGCTCCACCTTCGGCGGCAACCCCGTTGTCTGCGCCGGTGCGGTTGAGGTGCTGAACCGCATGGATGATACCTTCCTGCAAAACGTAACCGCAAAGGGCAGGCACATGCGCGAGGAAATCGAAAAAATGCCCCATGTGACAAGCGTTGCAGGCATGGGCATGATGCTCGGCATTGAACTGGATATTGACGTAAAGCCTGTGGTGACGGCACTGATGGAAAACGGACTTCTGGTGCTGACCGCAAAGCTCAAAATGCGTCTGCTCCCCCCTCTGAATATTGCACAGACAGAGCTGGAAAAAGGGCTTTCCATTTTGAAAAACACGCTTGCGGCACTTTGATTTCAAACGTAAATAGGGTATAATGATACCTATCACTGGCATAAAAACCCGACAGGGGTTGGGAAGGGACAGCGTCCCTCGGAAAGAGAGGAACAACTATGAAACATTTTTTGAAGCTGTTGGACTGCACAACAGAGGAAATTTATGAACTGCTTGATCTGGCGGCAACCATGAAGCAGTATGTCAAGGAAGGCAAAGAGCATCATTTCCTGAAGGGCAAAACACTGGGTATGATTTTTGAAAAATCCTCCACCCGTACCCGTATTTCCTTTGAAACAGGGATGTATCAGCTGGGCGGCCATGCGCTGTTTATCAGTGCAAGGGATTCCCAGATTGGCAGAGGCGAGCCCACACAGGATACTGCACGCGTCATGAGCCGTATGCTGGATGGCATTATGATTCGTACCTTCGAGCAGAAGGAAGTGGAAATGCTTGCCGAATACGGCTCCATTCCCATCATCAATGGGCTGACAGACCTGTGTCACCCCTGTCAGGTTATGGCAGACCTGCTGACCATCCGCGAACACAAGGGTAAGCTGGAAGGACTGACCATGTGCTATATCGGCGACGGCAACAACATGGCAAACTCCCTCATCGTCGGCGGTCTGAAAACAGGCATGAACGTGCAGATTGCCTGCCCCGAGGGCTATCGTCCCGACCCTATGGTAATGGATTTTGCAGCGCAGTATCCCGATAAGTTCTCTATCACAGATGACCCCATGACAGCCGCAAAGGATGCCGATGTTGTCATCACAGACTGCTGGACCTCTATGGGACAGGAGGAGGAAAAGAAAATCAGAGAAAAGGCATTTGCAGGCTATCAGGTAAATAAAGAGCTGATGGGTGTTGCAAAGGCAGATGCTATGGTGCTGCACTGTCTGCCTGCTTATCGCGAACAGGAAATCACAACAGAGGTTTTCGAGGCGCATGCAAACGAAATTTTCGACGAAGCGGAAAACAGACTCCATGCACAGAAGGCAGTTCTTGTAAAATTACTGGGTTAAGACAAACAAAAAAGGATAAATCTTCATTCCGAAGATTTATCCTTTTTATTATGCCTGATCGCAGAAATCATTCCTTCATATCCGGATTCAGCTCATGCCATTTTCTATGGTGCGCCTTCATGCAGTCAAAGGTTTCCTCGCTCAGGATATGCTCCATCCGGCAAGCATCCTGCAATGCAGTTTTTTCGCTTACCCCAATATCCATCAGCAGATGGGAAATCACACAATGCTTTTCATAGGTACCCTCTGCCAGTGCCTTGCCCTTTTCTGTCAGCACGATACGACCCTTATCCTCTATCTGCACATAGCCCTCCGCCTTCAGCTTTTTCATGGCATTGGAAATGCTGGGCTTGCTGAAGCCCATTTCCAACGCAACATCCACCGAGCGCACAAAGCCTGTTTTCTGATTTAAAACATAAATCGTCTCCAGATAATTTTCCATAGATTCCTGTGTTTTCATACGGGTTCCCCCCTTCTTCTTCCTTCTATATTAACAAAAATAAGTACAATTTACAATATTTTTCTGTTGTTCTTTGTGTTTTGCATACAGCCTTTAAAAAATTCTATGGGTTTGATTGCATTTTTTTATTGATATTTGGTTGAAAATCATGTATGATGTATATAAGAAAAAACGAGAACGGCAAATCCTTTTTCCGTTCTTGTATTTTAAGTATGCTTGCTTCTGTAGTTTGAGGTTTTTCTCCTAACTTCAAGCTATTTTGAATCAAACTTTTCATCTCTTCTTGTCATTGCTTCCCAAGCGTAAAAAAGCACCCCCTTTATCGTTTTTTTGCGTGGCAATGGCAACCCTTACGCGGCACCTTCTCCCCCAAGAAGGTGCCGTTCCCCTTTTATGCAGAAATGCTCCGCAAAAACTCCACTGAACATTTTTTCATTTTATGCAGAATGAACTGTATTTTATAAATCTTCCCCTTTCTGTCTCTGTGTAGTATGATAAAAGCAATCACTATACAGCATTGATAGAAAAGAGGGTATTTTTATGTACAGAACATTATACAGCCCACAGGGCGGACGCATTATCCTGGATGGACGCGAGGTTATCAATATGGCCTCCAATAACTACCTTGGTCTAGCCAACCATCCTGCCGTTGTTGCTGCCGCAAAGGAGGCTTTGGAAAAATACGGCGTTGCCACAACCGCAAGCAGAAACATCTGCGGCAATTATCCCGTGCATGATGAGCTGGAGGAAAAGCTGGCAAAATTCAAGGGCGTAGAGGCAACACTGGTATTCAACTGCGGCGTAACCGCAAACTCCGGTTTGATTCCACAGCTAGTCGGCAAGGGTGATTTTATCTACAGCGATGAACTGAACCATGGCTCCATCATTGACGGCTGTCGCTTATCCGGCGCAAAAATCAAGGTGTTCCGCCACATGGATATGGCACATCTGGAAGAGCTGCTGCAGGAGCCTGTCGAAGGCAAACGGCTCATCATCACAGACGGCGTATTCAGCATGGACGGCGACCTTGCCCCCCTGCCGGAAATGGCAGATCTGGCAGATCAATATAATGCTCTCTTGGTGGTAGATGATGCCCATGGGGATGGCGTAATGGGCCCTGCCGGCAGAGGTACGGTAGACCATTTCGGTCTGCGCGACCGCATCATCATTGAAACAGGCTCTCTCTCCAAGGCATTCGGCTCCGCAGGCGGCTTTGTGGCAGGCCCGAAGGAGTTCATCGAGGCACTGCGTCCCAAGGCAAGAAGCTTTATCTTCACCGCTTCCCCAATGGCTCCCTGCCTGACAGCGGCGGCAGCAAAGGCTGTAGATCTGGTCATGGAAAATACGGCACTGGTAGATAAGCTGTGGGAAAACCGCAATTACTTTGCCGACCGCCTGAGCAAGCCGTTTGACTTCGTGCGCGTGGATCTGTATCTCACGCCGCGCGGCGTGCGCTTCGGTGAGCTGACATTCACCCCGGCGGCCGCGCTGGACAACAAGCGCCTGCCGGAGACCG
>OLGH01002538.1_pt1 | contig 14217 bp, 10 predicted proteins | sample 1604851 | NCBI WGS metagenome assembly OLGH01 (sample SAMEA3888894, study PRJEB22519) | human gut metagenome | biome: human gut; feature: human-associated habitat; material: faeces | place: Denmark | collected 2010 | reverse complement strand
TGATGTTCAGGCTCAGGTCCTGGCTGTCCACGATGCCCTTGACGAAGCTGAAGTAATCGGGCAGCAGGTCGCCGCACTTTTCCATGATGAGCACACCGGAAGCATAGAGTGCCAGACCCTTTTCGTAGTCCTTGGTGTAGAAGTCGTAGGGGCGATGGCTGGGCACAAAGAGCAGGGCGTTGTAGTTCGCGGTGCCCTCGGTGCGGCTGACGATGACGCGGGCGGGGTCGGTATAGTCGTTGAATTTATCTTTGTAGAAGGCGGCGTACTCTTCGTCGGAGACTTCGCTCTTCTGCTTCTTCCAGATAGGCACCATGCTGTTCAGGGTCTCCAGCTCGGTGTAGGTCTCCCACTCCGGCTTGTAGTCATCGGGCTTGGGGTCCGGTTCGGGCTTCTGGCGGCTCTTCTCGCGCTCCATCTGGATGGGATAGCGCACATAGTCGCTGTACTTCTTGACGATGGCCGCGATGCCATATTCATCGAGGAAGTTCTCGTAGTTGTCAGTATCGGTGCTGGGCTTGATGTGCAGGATGATATCGGTGCCCGCGGTGTCCTTTTCGGCCGGGTTCATCTCGTAGCCGTCCGCACCGCTGGATTCCCACTGCCAGGCCTGGTCTGCGCCGTAAGCTTTGGAGATGACAGTGACCTTGTCGGCCACCATGAAGGCCGAGTAGAAACCGACGCCGAACTGGCCGATGATGTCGATGTTCTCGTCCTTGTTCTCTTTCTTGAAGTCGAGCGAGCCGGAGTGGGCGATGGTGCCGAGGTTGGACTCCAGCTCTTCCTTGGTCATGCCGATGCCGTTATCGGAGACGGTCAGGGTGCGGCTGTCCTTGTCGCGGGTGAGCAGGATGCGGAAATCGCCTTTGTTCATGCCGACGGAGGTGTCGGTCAGGCTCTTATAATACAGCTTGTCGATGGCGTCCGAAGCGTTGGAGATCAGCTCACGCAGGAAGATCTCCTTGTTGGTGTAGATGGAGTTGATCATCATGTCCATCAGCTTTTTGCTTTCCGCCTGAAATTCTTTCTTCGCCATAATACAAAACCTCTTTTGTTCAGATTCGGTGCCAGAAAGCCGGAGTTCGGGATGACGGCTTAGCACTCATAACTTTCGAGTGCTAATATACACCGCTTCGCATCAAAAATCAAGGGGTTTCATAAAAAGTTCAGAAATGTTTGCGGTTCTCTTTGCATTCCGGCTCCAAACCCATTATAATAGTCCCGACAAAGTCGGAAAGGAATGACTTCGATGCAGTTTGAAATGTGTGCGCTTCCCGGTGGAGGGAAGCTGGAACTTTATCTGCGCAGCCCGGACCCGGCCATGCCGAACGCGCTGCGCCGTCCGCTGGTGCTGGTGGTGCCCGGCGGCGGGTACGAACACGTCAGTGCCCGCGAGGCCGACCCGGTGGCGCTGCAGTTTGCAGCGGCAGGGTATCACACTGCGGTGCTGACCTACAGCGTGGGCGAGGGAGCACGGAATCACGAGCCGCTGCGCCAGCTCCGCGCGGCCATCGGGCTGCTGCGGCAGAACGCAGAACGCTGGGGCATCCTGCCGGACCGGATCGCCGTTTGCGGCTTTTCGGCGGGCGGGCACCTGGCGCTGTCCGGTGCGGTGCTCGACTGCCCCGGCGAGGCGGCAGACCGCAGCCGGAAGCCGGATGCCGTGCTGCTGGCCTATCCGGTCATCACGGCGGGGGAGTATGCCCACCGGGGCAGCTTTGTGCAGCTTTCGGGCAGCGAAGACCGGGCGGAGCACCAGAGATTCGGGCTGGAAGAGAAGATCACGCCGGATACACCGCCGGTCTTCGTCTGGCACACGATGGAGGACGCCACCGTCCCGGTGGAAAACACCCTGCTCCTCCTTGCAGCGCTGCGGAAGAACCATGTCCCCTGTGAGGCGCATCTGTTCGAGAAGGGGGTCCACGGCACCAGCATCTCCACCGCAGAGGTGGATGCCGCCAGCGCCCACCGTGCCCATTGGGTGCAGCTGGCGGTGGAATGGCTGAACGACACCTTCGACTTCCATCTGGAATAAACTGGATTTGTACAGTTCTACAAAAAATTCATGAAAAAATAGTTGACCTGCAACAAATTTTAGCGTATACTGGTCAGCGAAAACAAACGCCGGGCACACCGCCCGGAAGGAAGAGGGAACATTTATGGCAATGCGGCCGGAAATTTCTGTCAAGAACCTGATGATGCAGGCATTCCTGACGGGCTGGGAGCTCTCCGACAAGAGCATCTCGCAGGATGAATATCTTCAGAGCGCCATTCAGGTGATCGAGGTGCTCCAGGTGGAGCCGGAGAGCCTTTATGCCGAGGAGGGCCTCGGTCTGCCGGACGGCGAAGAGGTGGACCATCTGGACGACCTGCTCCGGGCAGACGGCCAGTGGATCTATTACGGCGTCGAGGCAGAGAACTTCTTCCTCATCCAGTGGTATCCGGATGTGGAGTCCGCCAAGGCCAAGCTCGCGGAGCTGGACGCCATGGGCGACGGCAGTCGGCAGTATCTGGTGGACATGAGCCTGAAGCGCGAGAACCCCAGCAGCGCCGAGAACTTCGGCAATTCCAACCCCGTCCAGCTCCGCTCCTGATGTTGATTTTTAAGAGGAAAGGGACCCCAAGCGATGCAGCTTTCTCAGACTGAACGTGAGCAGCTTTACGCCATTCTGGAACAGTACGACCACCATCCCAAAGTGCAGGAGATGCGGGAGTTCATCCAGCATGGCGACGTGACCACCTATCAGCACTGCAAGAATGTGGTGCTGGTCAGCTTCTGGCTCAACCGCCGCTTCCATCTGGGTGCCGACGAGACCGCGCTGGCAGTGGGCGGCTTTCTGCACGATTTCTACCTGTACGACTGGCACAAGACGAACAGCTTCCGTGGCATCCGCCGCCTGTTTGAGATGCACGGTTTTTCGCACCCCGGCTCGGCCTGCGTGAATGCGGAGCACTACTTCCATATCACGAAGAAGGAGCAGGACATCATCCAGAGCCACATGTGGCCGCTGACCTTCCGGCATGTGCCCACCTGCCGCGAAGCCATCATCGTCTGCCTGGCCGATAAGTACTGCGCTGTGGTGGAGAGCATGTTCCGCCGCGCCAAAGTCGCCACCACTGTGGGTGCGGATGTGGCCGACGACACCGAGTGGTAAAATAGAAAACCCTCTCAGTCTCACTTCGTTCACCAGCTCCCCCGAAAGGGGGAGCTTTTCTTGTGCCGTAAAATACAGCACAAGACCTCGCCCATCGGGAGAGGTGGCATTGCGAAGCAATGACGGAGAGGGTCTTTCTTTTTCAGCGACTTATTCCGACCGCAGGGCCTTGACGGGGTCGGAACGGGAAGCGCCCTTGGCGGGGATGAAGCCGCCGAGGATGGTCAGCACGGTGGCCAGAACGATCAGCACAAGGGCTGCGTTCAGCGGCAGGCGGGCGACCACGTTGGTGCCGTTGGAGATCTTCTGGATGAGCATATTGCCGGGGATGAGCAGGATCTCGCTCAGCACGACGCCCATCACGCCGGAGCACAGGCCGATGATGAAGGTCTCGGCGTTGAACACCTCGGAGATGTTCCGCTTGGACGCGCCGATGGCACGCAGGATGCCGATCTCCTTGCGGCGTTCAAGCACGCTGATATAGGTGATGACGCCGATCATGATGGACGAGACCACCAGCGAGATGGAGACGAAGGCGACCAGCATGTTGGAGATCATGTTGATGATCTCGGTCACGGAGGTCATCAGGGTGCCGACGACGTCGGTGTACTGGATGACCTTGTCGTCCGCGCCCTGGGACCGCATGTTGTCGTTATAGGCGTCGAGCTTGGCCACGACGGACGCCTTGTGGTCAAAGTCCTGCGGATAGATCTTGATCTGGCTGGGGGCGTCGAGGTCGGCATAGCCCAGCGTCTGCAGGTTGCTGTCATAGGTGGCGGTGGAGGAGAGCATGGCCGACTTCATCAGGTCGGTCAGGTCGTCCTCGCTCATGTTGAACTGGATGGCCTTCTGGAAGGCTGTGGCGTCGATCTTCAGCGCGCTCTCCATCTGGCTGCCCAGCTGGGAGAAGCTCTGCTGCATCTGGCCCTGGATGTTCTGGCTCATCTGGGTCATCAGCTTGGTCATGGCCGTCTGCATCGCGCTGCCCAGCTGGGTTTGCAGCGTCTCGGAGATCTGGGACGAGTAGCTTTCCATGAGGGTGGACATCGCCGTCTGCATGGCCTCCGAGAACTGGGCCTGCAGGGTGTCCTGGTCGAACAGTTCGCCCATGGCGTCGTTCATCAGGGTCTTGAAGGCATCGCTCTTGAGGTACTGGGAGAAGCTGATCTTGTTCAGGTTCAGGATGCCGTTCCCGATGACATAGTCCTTGTAGCCGACCAGAACCTTCTGGGCCAGCTCCTGCATCTTGTCTTCGGAGACGGAAAGGTCCATGTTGGCAAAGAGGTCGGTCAGGGTGCTCATGTCCAGATCAGGCGTTTCGGTCAGATCCAGATCCAGCTGAAAATCGTCGGGGTCGAGCAGCGAGCCGAGATCGACCGAACCGTTGTCCCAATCGAATGCACCGCTGAGGTCGAAATTCAGCTTGCTGGTGTCGAACTGGAAGGCGCTCTTGAGCATGTCGGTGTCGATGCGGAACAGGCTGCTCATATCAAAGGCGGAAGCGTCTTCGGTGCCGAAGGGTTCGCCGTTCATCACATTGATGGCAGGGGAGGCCAGCTGGTCTTGGACCATCTGAGCGTCGGCTGCGGCGGCGATGACGTGCTGGGTGAGGGCGGCTGGGTAGGCGATGCCGGAGGACAGCATGGAAGCAGAGGCATCCTCTTTGGGCTGCACGACGCCCACCACGGTCAGGGTCTCGCTGGATGCGACAAGGCTCTTCATGAAGTCCTTGTCGTCGGACTTGTCCACCCAGGCGTTGTGGTCGTCGTCGCGCAGATAGCGGTCGGCCGCGTTGACCAGTTTGAACTGGATGCCGATGAAATCGCTGTACCGATAGGTCTTGAAGTCGGTGGGGACATCGACGTTCTGGTTCTGGGCAAACTGCTGGATCATCTTGTCCAGCTCGGCGCTGTCCCGCAGGCCGAGGGCGTACAGCGCATAGTCGGTGATGGTGCCGTCGGCACCCAGCACGGCAACGCATTCGTTGTACTTCTCCGGCCAGCGGCCCGCCTTGACTTCGTACTGGGAGTTGTAGAGTTCATCGCTTTCGGGCAGCTGATAGAACACACTGGTGTTCATCATGGAGGACATCATGCTGTTGGTGGAGCTTGTGGAGCTGATGCCCAGGCTGGAGAGGGAGGAATCCGGGTTCACCTGACGGATGGAGCCATCGGCGTCTTCCCGGTAGATCTGGGGCTGCACATTGTAAGAATACTCGATGGAGGTGGCATCTTCGGCAATGGTGCAGTCGTCGCTTTCGAGATAGGTCTTGAGGGACTTCAGGTCGTTGGAGGTGATGCCCGCCACCATCTGGGTGATGAGCTGCCGCACCGGGACCATCCCTTCCTCGGCGGTCGTGCCGGAAGCGGATGCCGGCGAGCCGGAGGTGAGCATCGAGGTCAGGTCCATGCCGCTGCTGAGAATTTGCAGCGGATATTCGGACAGGGTGGAGCGTTCGGTATCGTCGATATACTGGTTGACGCCTGCCGACAGGGAGATGATGAGCGCGATGCCGATGATGCCGATGGAACCGGCAAAGGCCGTGAGCAGGGTGCGGGCCTTTTTGGTCAGCAGATTGTTGAAGCTCAGGCTCAGCGAGGTGAGGGGAGACATGGACGAGCGGCCCATGCTCTTGTGCACCGGCGGGGCAAGCTGGGCGGTGTCCGGCTCGAAGGGGTCGGTGTCGGAGCGGATGACGCCGTCCTTCAGCTGGACGATGCGGGTGGCGTACTGGTGGGCCAGCTCCGGGTTGTGGGTGACCATGACGACGAGGCGGTCTTTGGCCACTTCCTTCAGCAGCTCCATGACCTGGATGCTGGTCTCGCTGTCCAGTGCGCCGGTTGGCTCGTCGGCCAGCAGGATGTCCGGGTTGTTGACAAGGGCGCGGGCGATGGCCACCCGCTGCATCTGGCCGCCGGACATCTCGGTGGGGTGCTTGTGCAGCTGGTTGCCCAGACCCACTTTCTGCAGTGCTTCGGTGGCCCGGCGGCGGCGCTCGGCACCCGATACGCCGGAGATGGTCAGTGCCAGCTCCACGTTGGCCAGCACGGTCTGGTGGGGGATGAGGTTGTAGCTCTGGAACACGAAGCCGATGGTGTGGTTGCGGTAGGAGTCCCAGTCGCGGTCGGTGTACTTTTTGGTGGAGATGCCGTTGATGATGAGGTCGCCGCTGTCGTACCGGTCCAGACCGCCGATGATGTTCAGCAGGGTGGTCTTGCCGGAGCCGCTGGGGCCAAGGATGGCGACGAACTCGCAGTCGCGGAGGTTCAGGCTGACCTTGTCAAGGGCTGTCTGGACCAGGTCGCCGGTCTTGTACTGCTTGAGGATCTTTTTGAGTTGAAGCATGGATTCTGCCTTTCTGCAAACACGGCTGAGGGGCGTGCCAAAGCCGCCGGAACAAAAATATCACTTTATTTTATCAGAAAAATGTGAACAAATCGTGGCATCCCGACGGCTCCCGACAGGGGAAGTTTTGGAAGATAAGAGAAAATTACGGTCCCTTGCTTTTGGGCGGAAAAGGTGGTATTCTTGACAAAGAAAAGCAGTTTCCATCGGCTTTTCTCTGGCGAAAAACGCGAGGTGAACCGGGCAGAGCAAACACCAAAACGACACATTTTGACGCTTTTTAGGGGATTGCATCTCTCTGTGCTGCTCTATAAAATAGGAATGAAAAGCCATAGACCGGAAGATTATGGCAACCACAGCAGCAAGGAGGAGTCTTTTATGGAACGAACGTATGCCCCGCTGATCCGGCAGTTCTCGTCGATCAAGGGCTATCAGGCCGCGTATACGCTGGTCTACGCGCTGGATGCGTCAGAAGGCGGCTGCCACCTGACGCTGGACCGGAAGGGCGAGCGGGAACAGCAGGTCAGCGAGTTTGTTCCGCTGCATCCGGAGGCAGGCTACCGGCTGCTGCAATATCTGTGTGAAAATGCCGTGCAGCCAGAGATCTGGGGCGATGTGATCGCAGACTGGCTCCCGGTGCTGGAAGCAGAGCAGAACGGAGGTGCCGCAGGTGCCCGGTGAGCGGGATGCGGAGAACCTGCGCGTCGCTCTGATGAGCTACGACGACCGGGAACTCCGCATCCGGAAGTTTTATCTGGAAGAGCAGAGCACCATCATCCGATGCACCTGCTTCCAGAGCGGGGAGCCGGTCCTGCAGGCGCTGCGGCAGGAGCGGTGCTTTGATGTGCTGGTACTGAGCAGCCAGCTGGAGGATATGGACAGCCTGACCTTCCTCGAAAAGCTCAACCGCCTGCCCAGCCACCCGCCGCTCCTGTTGCAGGGCGACGGCTGGGCCGACGACATCACCGCCGCTCACCTGCAGCCGGGCAGCCGCTTTTACGGCGTCGGGCACGACCATCTGCGGGATCTTCTGCGGGGGCTGCTGGGCGTCCCCGGTCGGAACTCGATGCAGATCGAGCGGTTCTGCACCCACCTGTACGAGCTGTGGAAGCTCCCGCAGCCGGACACCAATTGCGAATACCTCACGCTGGCGGTACAGATCGCCTGTTCAGCCGATGGAAAATTGGCGCTTCGCAAAGAGATCTTGCAGGGCGTCGCGGAACAATATCACATCACGGTGGCCGCTGTGGACAGCGGCCTGCGCCGTCTGGTCGAAGGGCTGGAGACACGGCACCCGGTGGAATGGGAGCACTTCAAGGCGGAAAACGGCCTGACCGGGCTCAAAGTCACCACCGGCAGGCTGGTCTACTCGCTGCAGCAGACCGTGCTGCGGCGCGGCGTCATCGTGCGGGAACAGCGGTAAGGAGGAACGGTGGATATGTGCAGGCAGGACGAAGCGGGATTTCCGCAAAAACAGTTGGAAACAGCGTTTCTGCACTCACTGCGCCTGCTGGAACAGAACCGGGAATATTTACAGATGCACTTGCAGCCGCTGAAGGATGCCCGCGCGGCCCAGGCGCTGGAGGACATGGAGCAGGAAGCAGCCCGGCTGGAACGGACGTTCCGGGAATTGATGGAGCTTTCGGCTCCGGAGGAACCGGTGCAGAAGCGGCCGGTGGACCTGTGCTGCCTGCTGGCGCAGCTGGAAGGGCTGCGCGGCGAGATCGACGCCCAGAGCAGCACGAAGCTCACTGTAGACTGCGGCGGGCTTGAGCAGTGTCTTGTCTGGGGCGACCGGGAAATGGCCGAACAGATCTGCTTCCACCTGCTTTCGAACGCCCTGCGTGCCGCCGCACCCGGCGGGAACATCCAGGTGTGCCTGCGGCAGACCGGGCAGGACATCCGCCTGACCATCGAGGACGATGGCTGCGGCCTGCCGGAAGGGGAGGGCTGGCTCGAAAACCGCCGCCGCTTTCTGGGCGGTGCGCAGGCGGGGCTGCTGCTCTGCCGCCGGTATTGCCGCCAGCTGGGCTGGGAGCTTGCCCTGCTGCCCCGCACACCGCAGGGTGTCCGGGCAGAGCTGACACTGCCGCTGCCCACCCGGCCGTTCCCCATCGAAACGACGGTCGAGTTCCGCTCGCAGCCATCCCACCCGGACGAACACAGCACCACCGCGCTGCAGCATCAGCTCCGCCGCGAGCTGTATCTGCTCACCCGCAGGCACTCAGGGAATTGATCTCAGCGCGTCTTGCAACGCCGAAGGAGAGGAGGCTGTATTATGGTGAACTTTGAACTACGGGAAGCAGTACTTTCAGAGAAAGAAAAAAAGGAACTGGAAACAGCCAGAACACTTCCGATCACTTACGATGAAGATTCGCCGGAGCTGGATGAAACGATGGAACAGGCGTTCCGTCAGGCTCGCAGAAAAAAGCCGTACAGCGGAAAGCCGCTGACAGTGTATGTCTCTCCCAAGACGATGGAAAAGGCAAAGTCCCTGGGAGATGACTACGAAGCCGTCCTGGGGCGGCTGCTGGACAAGGCGGTAGAAGAATATCTTGCAATGTGATCATGAACGCGCTGCGCATCGGGCGGGATGGACTGTCCACCGATGCGCAGCGCGTTTTGTCTGCCAAAATCCACTCTCAGTAAAGAATCTTAGCTGTTTTATGGAAAAATACGGCCGAAAGTTCCGTGAAATTAACAAAATGTTTAACTTTATGAGCGGAAAATACTATTTTTTGCGTGTAAAATGGAGAACACTAATTGATTGTTTTCGCAGTTTTGAGTATAATACAACTGTATGCGAGTCCTGCAGATGATTCGCTAACGAACTACTTTTCGGGCAAAGCACGGCAGAGCGGCCCTGCCCGAAAACTGGCAGGAAGTTCCTTCAGGAGGAAAGAAAAACGTGAGAGTAGGTCTTGACATCGGCAGTACCACCATCAAGTGCGTGGTGCTGGATGAACACGATTCGATTTTATATTCGACATATGAACGTCATTACAGCCATATCCTGGAAAAGGCGCAGGAGCTGCTGCGCCGGATCGACGCCGAGCAGCTGCACGGTCAGAAGGCGCTGCTGAGCATTTCCGGCTCGGCGGGCATGGGCCTGGCAGACAGCTGCGGGGTGCCCTTCGTGCAGGAGGTGTTCTCCACTCGCGTGGCGGTCAAGCGGTTCGTTCCCGCAACGGACTGCGTCATCGAGCTGGGCGGTGAGGATGCGAAGATCCTGTTCCTGACCAACGGCACCGAAGTCCGCATGAACGGCAGCTGCGCCGGCGGCACCGGTGCGTTCATCGACCAGATGGCCACTCTGCTGAAGATGAGCGCTGACGAGATGAACAAAGCTGCCGAAAAGGCTGAGCGCACCTACACCATCGCTTCCCGCTGCGGCGTGTTCGCCAAGAGCGATGTGCAGCCCCTCATCAATCAGGGTGCCCGCACCGAGGATATCGCGGCCAGCATCTACAAGGCGGTCGTCAACCAGACCATTGCCGGTCTGGCACAGGGCCGCCCCATCCAGGGCAACATCCTCTACCTCGGCGGCCCGCTGACCTTCAGCACCGTGCTGCGCAAGAGCTTCGACGAGGCGCTGGGCGTCACCGGCACCTGCCCGGAGAACAGCCTGCTGTATGTGGCACTGGGTGCGGCGCTCTATGCAGACAAAGAGTTCAACCTCTCCGCGGTGGCCGGGGCGCTGGATGAGTACGCCGCTACGGCGACCTACGCCAGCGAGCCTCCGCTCTTCGCCAACAAGGAGGAGTACGAGGCCTTCCATGCCCGCCACATGTCCCACAGTGTGCCGCATGTGCCCTTCAGCGCACAGTGCGGCCCCGTGCACATCGGCATCGACTCCGGCTCTACCACCGTCAAGCTGGTGGTCGTGGACGAAAAGAGCCAGATCCTGTACACCAACTATCAGCCGAACCTCGGCAACCCGCTGCCCCTCATCAAGGAGCAGCTCATCAAGATCTATCAGGAGCACCCCGGTCTGCACGTGGCCAGCGTGACCACCACCGGCTACGGCGAAGAGCTGGTCAAGAATGCCTTCCGCTGCGATTACGGTCTGGTGGAGACGGTGGCGCACTTCACCGCCGCCAAATACTTCATGCCCGATGTGGACTTCATCATCGACATCGGCGGCCAGGATATGAAGTGCTTCAAGATCGAGGAGGGCGCCATCAGCAACATCTTCCTGAACGAAGCCTGTTCCTCCGGCTGCGGCAGCTTTTTGCAGACCTTCGCGCAGGCACTGGGCTATGATGTCAAGGAGTTCGCCGCGCTGGGCCTGTTTGCCGACCGCCCGGTGGACCTGGGCAGCCGCTGCACCGTCTTCATGAACAGCTCGGTGAAGCAGGCCCAGAAGGACGGCGCATCCATCCAGAACATCTCGGCCGGTCTGTCCATCAGCGTCGTCAAGAATGCACTGTACAAGGTCATCCGCGCATCCAGCCCCGAAGAGCTGGGCCGCAAGATCGTCGTGCAGGGCGGTACCTTCTACAACGAGGCCGTGCTCCGCGCCTTCGAGAAGGAGATGGGCGTCGAGGTCATCCGCCCCGACATCGCGGGCCTGATGGGCGCTTACGGTGCAGCACTGTTCGGCCTGCGCCAGAGCGCCAGGAACCACAGGGAGACTTCCTCCGTGATGACGCTGGAGGAGCTGAAGAGCTTCGACCAGAAGGTCGTCAGCGTCAAGTGCGGCGGCTGCGGCAACCACTGCCAGCTCACCGTGAACACCTTCGCCGATGGCCGCAAGTTCATCTCCGGCAACCGCTGCGATAAGCCCGTGACCGGCAAGAGCGAGGACAACAGCCTGAACCTCTATGCCTACAAGCAGCAGCTTCTGGCAGGCTACAAGCCGGTGCCCGGCAAGCGCGGCTCCATCGGCATCCCGCTGTGCCTGAACATGTACGAGATGCTGCCGTTCTGGCACACCTTCTGGACCAGGCTCGGCTTTGCCGTTCACACCAGCCCGGTGTCCAGCCGCGGGCTGTATCTGGCCGGTCAGGCCACCATCCCCAGCGATACGGCCTGCTTCCCGGCCAAGCTCAGCCACGGCCACATCAAGGCTCTGAGCCAGATGCAGCTGGACGCCATCTTCTACCCCTGCCTGACCTACAACTTCGACGAGGGGCTGGGCGATAACCACTACAACTGCCCGGTGGTCGCGTACTATCCGGAGGTTCTGGCCGGCAACTGCCCGGAGCTGGAAGGCAAGAAGTTCATCTACGATTACGTGGGCATCCATCGCCCGAAGGACTTCGTCCGCAAGATGACCAAAGAGGTCCTCCCGCGCTACTTCGGCGGCATCTCCGAGAAGGAAGTGCAGGCCGCAGCAGACGCCGCCTATGCCGAGCACGAGGCCCACATGGCCCAGATCCGGGTCAAGGGCAGCGAGATCATCGACGAGGCCCGCCGACAGGGCAGGCGCATCATCGTGCTGGCCGGCCGCCCCTACCATGTGGACCCGGAGGTCAACCACGGCATCGACCACCTCATCACCCGCCACGGCGCTGCCGTCGTCACCGAGGACAGCATTTCGGACCGGGTGGAAAAGTTCCCCACCAGCGTTCTGAACCAGTGGACCTATCACAGCCGCCTGTATGCAGCGGCCAAGTACTGCACCACCCAGAAGGATATGGATCTGGTGCAGCTCGTCTCCTTCGGCTGCGGCGTCGATGCCATCACCACCGACGAGACCCGCGAGATCCTGCAGGAGGGCGGCAAGCTCTATACCCAGCTGAAGATCGACGAGATCACCAACCTGGGCGCGGTGAACATCCGCCTGCGCAGCCTGTTCGCGGCGCTGGATGAGCGGGACGAGGACCGGAAAGGGTAAACCTCTCCGTCGCTGCTGACGCAGCGCCACCTCCCCTGACAGGGGAGGCTTTGGCATATTGATTTACTTTCCCTCTCTGCCAAGGGCTCCCCTATTAGGGGAGCTGTCGAGCAATGCGAGACTGAGAGGTTAAACCACATAGGAGGAACCTATGGAATACAACTATCCAAAATTCACCCCGGAGATGAAGAAGACCCACACCATCCTCATCCCCAACATGGCCATCACCCAGTTCCGGCTGCTGGAATACGCGCTGCGGTTCGACGGCTACAAGTGCGAGATCCTCGGCAACTGCGGCAGCGCCGTAGCTCAGCTGGGTCTGAAATACGTCCACAACGACACATGCTATCCGGCGCTGCTGGTCATCGGCCAGTTTCTGGACGCCCTGAACAGCGGCAAGTATGATCTGGAACATACCGCCCTGCTCATCACCCAGACCGGCGGCGGCTGCCGTGCGTCCAATTACATCCACCTGCTCCGCAAGGCGCTGGTCAAGGCGGGCTACCCGCAGATCCCGGTTGCCAGCCTGAACTTCTCCGGTCTGGAGAAGGACAGCGGCTTCCAGATGACCCTGCCGCTGGCGCGCCGGGCCATCGCCTGCATCTTCTACGGCGACCTGCTCTGCGCCCTGCGCAATCAGGTGGCCCCCTACGAGAACGTGAAGGGGAGCGCCGACAGGATGGTGGACCTCTGGGTCGAGCGGCTGGGCCGCGTCCTGCTGGCGGGCAAGGGCTTTCTGCAGTTCATTCATGGTTTTTCTTACCTCCTGTTGAAAATCAGATTTTTGTTTGCTTGGATCTGTCGCTCATACACGGAGAGGGGGGCGCACGTCTGGCCCGTGTCGGCCCGTCCCACTCCCACAGTGGGATCCGCAGGCACGGACACCACGGACACCTCCAGCGGCGTCCATTTGCGGGCGATCTGGCAGGGGCCTGTAAAACGTCCGTCCGCGGAGGTCTTACCGGCCACCACTTCCTCCCAGCTGTCCACGCTGTAACGCACGGACGTGGTTTTCAGTGTGCCGGATTTGACTTTGCCGAAAATCTTTTCGGCGTCGTCGTCCGTGTCGAACTCCACTTCGGCCATGCCGCGGTGGTTCTCCACCCATGCGCGGATCACTTTTCCCACCACCTTGTCGGTGTCGTGGTTGAAAAGCAAAACGCCCACGTCGTTCAGGCGGGAGAGATCCAGCGCGTTCTCCGCGTGATCCAGGATTTCCATACCAAACCAACGGCGGTATGGCTCCTCGCTGGAAAAGCTGATCGTGCGCCTGCGGCTGTCCTCCTGGCCCTCTGCGCGGCTGTTGGCCTCAATGTGGCCCATGCTTCGCTGCCCGCTGTTTCTGTCCCTCTTGTGGTCATTTGCCTGCGGTGTTCTGCTGTGCTGCTGTCGTTCCATTTCCAAAAATTACACCTCCCATCTCAATGCCTTTTTCTCGGCCATACTCCAGGACCTCGGCGGTTTCGTCGATGGCCTGGCGCCAGTCCTTGCCCCGCTCGGCGCAGATCTCTTGGTAGGTCTTTTGCCCGCTCTGCAGGGCGGTTTTGTCGGCGGTGCTTTCCTTGGCCGGGTCAATCCACTTTTTCGGGGATTTCACCCAGTCATGGGCCATATACTCCGCCTTTTTATCCCAAAACCCGGGGAAGGTGATCACCCCGGAGAGATAACACGAAATAATAAATTGCTCGTACACCTCGGACATGAACTCCGTCAGCAGTTCCGTGTCCTCCGCGTATGTGTCCTCGTCCTCGATGGCGTTTTGCCGGGCGGAGGAGTAGGTGGACCCGCTCATGTCGCGGGACACCGCCTCATAACTCAATCCCTGTCCCGCGCCGATCAGCCCCTGCTGAACTTTCAGGAACGCGGTGGCGTCGGTGG
>OLGH01002522.1_pt1 | contig 14304 bp, 10 predicted proteins | sample 1604851 | NCBI WGS metagenome assembly OLGH01 (sample SAMEA3888894, study PRJEB22519) | human gut metagenome | biome: human gut; feature: human-associated habitat; material: faeces | place: Denmark | collected 2010 | reverse complement strand
CGCATCTTCCAGATCATCCAGCGCTGTCTGCAGATCATCTACATCTGCAATGTCATCCATATTCATATCATCCAACAGATCAGATAATGCAACTGTATAAGTAGAAGACATTGTAAAATCTTTTACATCGGCTTCGATACTTAAGCTTTCCGGAATTGTAACTTTATCTGTCTCTTCGCTGCTTAAGTTCAGGCTGTCTTTTAATCCCGGCATTCCGAATCCGACTACGATATTCTTATTACCATCAGAAATGATCTTGCCGTTATCAATTGTTACATTACTGAATGTCTCATTCGGAAGGATCATACCTGTCATCATGACGAATGGTGTATATACTTCTGTATCTTTTCCGTCTACAGATACATTCTTCTTTTCATTATTCTTATAATCCACCGTGATCTTCAGGTGTCCGTTCTTTCCTTTTAACTCAGATGGTTTCATCTCTTTTCCATCCAGGTAATATTTTAATTTAACAGATACCGGAAGTTTCTTATCTGTCGTTCCCTGATAGTAGATATCCTCGCTATCAGTAGACCATGTCAGCTTATCTCCGTCTGCGGTATATTTTTCATCACCTTTTACGTTCTTGATATCGCTCAGTGTACTTTCATCTTCCAGATTGCCGGATACACTTCCGGAATTCTTAAGCCAGTTAGATACGGTTACCTTATCCGTCTTACCACTTGCCTTGGCATTCACGTATACTGTTTCTTCTTTATATACATCACTGTCTGAAGTTCCACTTGCCGCGAAAGCTGGTGTCACACCCATCATCACTGACATTCCGACTGCTACAGATGCTGCAATTTTTCGTTTTATTTTTCTGTTCTTATTCATAATTCCTGCTTCCTTTCTTAATTATCATGGATTGTTAATAACAGGTTACTTTGCTTCACTTGTCTGTGCTTTTGCCTTTTTTCCAAGAAATCCGATGGATGTCTTGCAGATTAATTTGTCAAATATCATGAACATTGCCGGCAATACCAGAAGCACGACTACCATACTGATAATGGCTCCTCTTGCAAGCAATGTACAGATCGAACCGATCATTTCAACCTGAGAATAGCAGGCAACTCCGAATGTTGCAGCGAAGAAGCTAAGTCCACTGCTGATGATGGACGGCATACTGGTCTTATGCGCAATACTGATAGCTTCTTTTTTGTCTTTTCCATTCTGGCGCTCTTTCTGATAACGGGTTGTCATCAGGATCGCGTAGTCCACGGTTGCACCGAGCTGAATCGCTCCGATTACGATGCTGGCCACGAATGGAAGGCTGGTTCCCTGATAATACGGGATTGCCATATTCAGCATAATTGCAAACTCGATGACTGCTACCAGAATAATCGGCAGAGAAATCGATTTGAAGATCAGCAAAATGATGATAAAGATTGCACCAATGGAAAGCACGTTTACGTTGACAAGGTCAGCATCGGTAACATCCTGCAAGTCTTTCATCAGCGGTGCTTCACCGATGACCATTCCATTTTTATCGTAGGATTTTACGATTTTGTCAATCGCTTTGACCTGTTCGTTTACTTCATCCGTTGCAGACTCATATTCAGAGCTCACAAATGCAAGCTCATACTCATCGCTCTGCAGCATGCTTCGGAGATTTTCCGGGATCATGGATTCCGGAATCGTCGGTCCAAGCAGGGAACTCATGCTGATGGTCGATTTGACACCTTTTACGTTGCCGATCTCCTCCATCATTTTCTTTTTCTGTTTGGAATCCATATCGCGATCCATCATCACAATATGCATGTTGCTTACGTCAAACTGCGCTTTTACCTCATCATTTGCCACGTTGCAGTCCAGGGTAGCCGGAAGAGAACGCGCAATGTTGTAGTAAATCTGGGTATGATTGTTTCCGTAGATCGACGGGAACAGCAGGATCAGGAAGATCACAACCCACGCCTTATAATGTTTGGTAATAAAAGCGGATGGTTTATCCAGACTCTTTACCAGCGGTTTGTGTCTCGTTTTCTCAATTGCCTTGTCAAATACCAGAACCATGGCCGGCAGGACGGTGACGCAGCAGACAACGCCGATCAAAACACCTTTTGCCATAACGATACCAAGGTCGCGGCCAAGGGCAAAGGTCATAACACACAGTGCCAGGAAACCGGCTACGGTGGTAACGGAGCTTCCGGCTACGGATTTGAACGTGTTGGCGATTGCATGGCCCATCGCACGCTCTTTGTCATCCGGGAAACGCTTTTTATTCTCCTCGAAACTGTTCAGCAGGAAGATGGAGTAGTCCATCGTAACACCAAGCTGCAGCACGGCGGTCAGCGCTTTTGTGATGTAGGAAGTCTCACCAAGAAACACGTTGCTTCCCAGGTTGTAAAGGATTGCAAGTCCGATACTTAACAGGAACAGGATCGGAACAACGAAGGAAGTCGATGTCAGCTCGATGACAACGAGGCTCAAAACTGCGGCGATGACAACGTAAACCGGCAGCTCTTTTAATGCTACGTTTTTGATATCGGTAACAACACCGGTCATACCGCCGATGAAGCACTGCTCGTTCGCAATTTTACGAAGATCCTCGATTGCCTCCATGGAGTCATCGGAAGAAGTCGTATTGTCGAACAGAACGAGCATCATGGTTGCATCCCCATTGTAGAATGCTTTTCGGAGTTTTTCCGGGATCATCTCAACCGGCACGCTGATGTCTGCCACATCGTCATACCATAAAACTTCTTTTACGTGGTTTACCTGCTCGAATTTTTCTTCGAGTTTCTGTACGTCCTTCATTTCCATGTTTTCCACGACAACCATGGAGAACGCACCCATGCCGTATTCATCTACCAGAATGTCCTGTCCTTTTACAGTTTCCAGATGCTCCGGCAGATAGCTGAGCAGATCATAGTTTACTTTCGTTGCTGCCATTCCGATGACTGACGGAATAATCAGCAGAAATCCAATGATCAGCATCAGAATCCTGTGCTTGGCAATCCATTTGCCAACTTTAACCATTTTCATTCATCTCCTCTGATTCATTTTTAACTTGTTTTTCTAGTACCACATCTTACAACTTAAATGACTATTAGTCAATATTTGAAATGGTAAAAAATGAATTTTGGTCATTTTTTGTTTACTTTTACAAAAAATAACGGAAATCGGAAATGGGAATCGTTGATTTTTCTGCGCATCAAAAAAGAGTGCCTGGCTCCTTCGTCCTGACACTCTTTTTATGCATTTTTTTATTTCACTTCAACCAGCTCAATCTCAAAATTCAGCTCTTTTCCAGCCATCTCATGGTTGGCATCAAACGTGATATTGGTCTCGTCTTTTGCGGTAACTTTTACCGGGAACGGCTGGCCGTACTGGTTCTGCAGATAAACCTGCTGTCCGACCTCTACTTCCTCTGCTCCCGGAAGCTGTGCGATCGCAACGGTGAAAATTGCGTTCGGATCCGGCATTCCGTAAGCCTCCTCCGGCATCAGATGGATGTTGACTTTTTCGCCGACTTCCATCTCTGCAACGGCTGCATCGAAGCCGCGGATCATCTGGCCCACACCGCAGATGAACTCGAGCGGTTCGCCGCGGTCGTAGGAAGAATCAAACTGGGTTCCATCGTTGAAGGTTCCTCTGTAGTGGGTACGGCAGGTTTTTCCGACATTCTTACCTTCCATAACCGGAGTCGGTGCACCGCATCCGCCGCCGCAGGTTCCGCAGGAACCGCCGCAGGAGCTCTCCTCTTCCTCATGGCTTCCGCAGTGGTCGCCGCAGGAATGGCCTTCCTCGTGATCGTGGTGATCGCAGGTTGCACCCGCAGATGTGAGCGTTCCGTTTAAGTAAGCTTCCACCGCTGCATCCACATCTCCCTCCGCTCCGGAGCAGAGCTCTACGCCTGCCTCAGCAAGAGCAGCCTGTGCACCGCCGCCGATGCCGCCGCAGATCAGAACATCCACGCCCTGCTCGGAAAGAAGGCCTGCCAGTGCGCCGTGGCCGGTTCCGTTGGATCCGATCACTTCGCTGGAAACCACCTGATTGTCTTCTACTTCGTAAACCTTAAAATTCTCTGTTTTTCCAAAATGCTGGAAAATATTCCCGTTATCGTATGTAACTGCAATTTTCATCTAACTAAATCCTCCGTAGTTTTTTTCTTACGCCTCTTTTTCCTGCATAAAGGCTTCAATCTGGTCTGGATCACGCATCAGATTCTCGGAAAGAACCTCGCATCCGTCCTCTGTAATCAGGATATCATCCTCGATCCGGATTCCGATCTCCCACTCATCAATATAAAGACCCGGCTCATCGGTGATGATGGCGCCTGGACGCAGCTTGTCGTTCCATGCCGCGGTCACATCGTGTACATCAATGCCGAGGTGATGGGAAACGCCGTGCATGTAATAGGTTCCGACATCCTCTTTCTTCTCGATCAGGCCAAGTTTCACACAGCCCTCGCCGAGAACATCCTTTGCGATATCGTCGAGCTCTTTTAATGTCATACCCGGTTTTGCTGCTTTTGCAACGGCGCGGTTTGCTGCCAGAACAACGTCGTAAACCTGTCTCTGACGGTCCGTATATTTTCCGTTGACTGGATACGTTCTGGTGATATCTGCGCAGTAGCCCTGGAATTTTGCTCCGAGGTCCATCAGAAGCAGGGTCTCATCCTCGCACACGTCACGGTTGGTATCGTAGTGCAGCATCGTTCCGTTTGCACCGCTTCCTGCGATCGTCGGGAATGCGGTTCCGTCTGCTCCCTCGTGGAAAATCTTGTACTCGAAATCAGCCTGTGCCTGATACTCGGTGCAGCCCGGTTTCAGATTCTTCATCACGAATTTCAGCGCGTCGTCGGTGATCTTGATTGCCTGGCGGACGAGAGCGATCTCATCCTCATCTTTCTGCATCCGCAGTGCTGCGATGACAGGAGCAATGTTTTTAATCGGTCTGCCTGGAAATTTCTTTGCGAACTCCTCTGCCTTTACCATGTTGTAATCCGGCAGATCCTCGACCTGATAGCGGTAGCAGTCGAAATACAGGGTTCCGATATCCTCGCGTGCCATCAGACGATTTACCATGCCCTCAAAGGAATCCAGGAAACGAACGTCATCGATTCCGGTGATCTCCTGTGCCTCGGATACGGTTACTTTTCTTCCAAACCATCTCTCCTGGTTCAGATCCGCTTCCTCGATAAACAGAATGGATTTCTCCTCTTTTGCGGTCTTTTTCATCATCAGGATCATGTGATCTCTGCGAAGGCCGGTCAGATAGAAAAAGTTGCGGTTTGCTTCAAACGGCAGATATTCGTCTGCGCTGACATGCAGCTCGATTCCGGAAAACAAAAGCAGTGCGGAATCCTGGTCCATTTTATCAAAAACCTGTTTTCTTCTTTCTGTAAAATTCATCTGTCTTTCCTCACTTTCTTTTAGAGCCTGCCAAGATCTGTTTTCGGCTCCTCTACTAAGATAACACGTTCGTGCTTTTTTTCCTACCTTTTTCCTGCTTTTCTGTGAAAATTCTTATTTTATTCCGCACTTTCCAGTCCTTTGACAACTTCCAACGCTTTTTCGAGCTGCACATCGCTCGTCGCGTCATCCGGCAGCTCCACCTCGACATCCGGCGTAATGCCGACCTTGTGGATGTCGTTTCCGAGCGGCGTGTAATAATGGGCAATCGTCAGCTTCACCACGCTGCCGTCCGAGAGCTGGAATGTATTCTGGACAATGCCTTTTCCGAATGTCGTCGTTCCGACAATCGTTCCGATGCCGTAATCTTTGACTGCTCCCGTGAAGATTTCTGCCGCACTTGCCGTATTTTCATTGACCAGCACGACGAGTGGAATCGAGATCGGGGTATCGCCGTCGCAGGTATACTCTTCCCGTTTTCCATTTTTATCCTCGGTATACACGATGAGTCCCTCCGGCAGGATCTGGCGCAGGGTGTCACAGACTGCCGTCACGAGGCCGCCCGGATTGCCGCGCAGATCGATGATCAGGCGCTCCATGCCCTGATCCTGCAGTGACTGGTATGCTTTCTGGAACTGCTCGGAGGTAAGCCCTGTAAACTCGCTGATGGCCAGATAGCCGATCTTGTCGTCCAGCATTTTACCGTCTGCCACAATCGCCGCAAGCTTCTCTTTTTCGACTTCCGTTTCAATCAGATCCGCCTCGCCTTCCCGCTCGATGGAAAGCGTCACGGTGTCGTTCTCGCTGTTTTTCAGAAGACCGACCGCATCGTTGAGGTTTAAGCCTTCGAGTGTCTGCCCGTCAATCTTCACAATACGGTCATCCGCCTGAATACCGGCCTTCGCCGCCGGGGTATCGTCCTGTACGCCGGTGACCTGCAGCTTATCGCCGTCCAGCGTCACCGTAACACCGATGCCCTGATAGTAACCCTCCTGCGCTGTCTTGATCGCTTCGTATTCCTCTTTCGTGTAATACGTAGAATACTTGTCGCCGAGGCCGCTGATCATCCCTTTATACATCGCATTCGACAGCTCTGTGTCATCCACATCGCCCGCGTAAAGCTGGCTGATCATCGCTTTGATCGCCGCCGTCTTCCGCCACGACCAGAAGCCGCCGGGGTGGTCCGCACTGCTTCCCGGCCAAAGAAACGTTGTTCCGACAAGCACGATCATTACAAGCGCCAGCATGGAAATCATGCCCGCAAAGTAGCTCTTCCGCATCTCATTTTTTCGGTTTTTCTTTCTGTTTCTGCGCTTTTTCGGTTTTTCCTGCTCTGCCGCTTTTATGCCCTCTTTTTCTTCCTTCATCAGTTCTTCCAAAATATGCCTCCCAATCGAAAGATCCCGGAATCTTTTGACGGATTCCGGGACTTATTTTTACTTTATTATATTGTCTAATCCTATCAGACTTTCAAGTGTTTTCGAATCGTAAAGATACTGCCGACAAGTCCGATTCCCATACCGAGAATGAGTCCGACCGGAAGCAGAATCCGGAATACGGCCGATACCGGCATGAATGCCATAAAGTTCGACAGTACGCTGAACTCCGTCATAACGTAGCTGATGACTCTGTTGTATACAACGTACAGCAGCCCCAGCGGAATCGCTGCTCCGACAAGACCGATCAGGATACCCTCGATCAGGAACGGAGCCCTTACAAACAGGTTCGTCGCACCGATCAGCTTCATGATACCGATCTCCTCTTTCCGGACCGAAATACCGATCGTGACGGTATTGCTGATCAGGAAAACAGATACGGCAAGAAGAATCAGGATGATCGCGATGGAAACGTAGCCAATGACACGGTTCATCGTCGTCAACGTTGTTGTTGCACCCTCGGCCTGTTTAACCTCACGGACACCGTCCAGCGAGCGGATATACTCAGCCAGTGCATCCTGCGTCTCTACCTGGTATACGTAAACCTCGTAGTGAGCAGAAGTTGCGAGCGGGTTGTCGTTTGGCTTAAAGCCGTCCTTGTATTCCTCTTTTCCTTCGAAATACTGTTTTGCAAAGTTTTCCCACGTCTCATCCGCGGAAACATACTTACATTCCTTGACCACATCGGTCTTGGCCTTGATCTCCGTTCCGATCTCATCGATCGTCGCCTGATCCACATCTTCGTTGAAGAAGACGGTCATGGATACATCTGTCTCGGCATTTTTTACGATGTAGTTAAAGTTGATGACAACCGCAAAGAAGATACCGAAAAGAAAGATACAGGCTCCCATGGTTGCGATGGATGCCAGCGAAAACATCTTGTTTCTCCAGATGTTTTTGACACCCTGTTTGATGCTGTAGCCCAGTGTACTAAACCTCATGGTACTCGCCCTCCTTCTCATCGCTGACTACCACGCCTTTTCGCATGGTAATAACGCGTTTTTTCATGGAGTTGACGATCTCACGGTTGTGGGTTACCACAAGAACGGTCGTTCCTCTGTTGTTGATTTCCTCCAGGAGCTTCATAATCTCCATGGAGTTTCCCGGGTCCAGGTTTCCGGTCGGCTCGTCCGCCAGAAGAATGTCAGGCCGGTTGACAATGGCTCTTGCCACGGCAACTCGCTGCTGCTCTCCTCCGGAAAGCTCCTTCGGGAAGGATTTGTACTTCTCTGCCAGTCCGACCAGCGTCAGGACTTCCGGCACGCGCTTTTTGATGACGCGGTTCGGTTTCTCGATGACACGCTGTGCGAATGCTACGTTTTCATAGACATTCCGGTCTTTTAAAAGGCGGAAATCCTGGAATACGACGCCGACACCGCGGCGGTATTTCGGCACTCTCCAGCGTTTCATTTTATTTAAGATCTGTCCGTTTACCTTAATGGTACCGGATGTGGGCTCGAGTTCTTTCAAAAGGAGCTTGATCAGCGTCGATTTTCCAGAACCGCTGTTTCCCACGATAAAGACGAATTCCCCCTTCTCGATGTGTAAGGATACGTTGTTGACGGCCGGCTGGCCTTTCGCGTAACTCTTACTTACACTATCCAATGTTATCATGCAATTCCTCCTTCAAGGGTTCTCGCTTAATAATCGAGCGTTTCCATGTATTTCATGTACTGCACAACCATAAGCGCAATCTTGAATGTGATCGCATCTTCAAAAACTCTAAGATCGAGTCCCGTGCTCTTCTGCAGCTTATCCAGCCGATAGACAAGGGTATTTCGGTGTATATAAAGCTGTCTCGAGGTTTCCGAGACATTCAGAGAATTTTCAAAGAATTTATTGATCGTTGTCAGTGTCTCTTCATCAAAGTCATCCGGCGATTTGTTGCCAAAAATCTCTTTGATGAACATTTTGCACAGTGGGATCGGAAGCTGGTAAATCAGACGGCCGATACCCAGTGAGCTGTATGCATAGATATCATTCTCAGCGGAGAAGATTTTTCCGACGTCCATCGCCATTCTGGCTTCTTTGTAGGAACGCGATACTTCTTTGATCTCCTTGACAATGGTACCGTAAGCAACGTGGGTTTTCCCCTCCTCATCTCTTCCTGCTGCTTCCAGAATGGTGGCTGCCACTTTGTTCATCTGGGCATAATCCTCACCTGGAGCAAGTTCCTTGACGATGATAATGTTTTTCTCATCGACGGCAGTTATAAAGTCACCGGATTTGGTACCGAGCAGACTCTTGACGCTTTCCAGCGCCCCGCTGTTTTTATCCGGATTTGTCTCAAGAATAAATACAAGGCGGCGTGCTTCCACTTCAATATGTAACTTCTTCGCCCTGTTGTAGATGTCGACCAGCAGCAGGTTGTCGAGCAGCAGATTCTTGATAAAGTTGTCTTTATCGAAGCGCTCCTTGTAGGCGGTAAGGAGGCCCTGAATCTGGAAGGTAACCATTTTCCCGATCAGGTGAATGTCATCGTTTCCGCCTTTTACAACCAGAACGTACTCCAGCTGGTGTTCATCGTATACTTTAAAAAACTGATAATTTTTCATGGTCTGGGAATCTGCCTGAGACTGCGCAAACGTTACAATATCATTCTGGCTGATCTCAACCTCCGGAAACGTCGTTACCAGAACTTTTCCTTCTACATCAGTCACGCAGAGTTCGACACGCGAAATATTTTTGATTCCCTCAATGGTACTCTGTAAAATCTGATTTGAAATCATATTTTCTTCCCTCTTTCATCCTATAGTTTGTCTCCGGCTGCACCCGCTTTCATTGCCAGGCATATCCACACCCCTATGGTTCTGCGCCTGATGCAAAGTACCTCACAGATATAATTATTTTAATACAAAATAGACAAAAAAGGAAGAGAAAACACAACATTTATACCACAAAATACGTAAAAAAGTCAGGAGAAATCCGTCTGGAAGCCCTCTCCTAAGACCTCTCTTGCATCCGACACAACGACAAACGCGTCCGGATCGATCGTTCCTACGATCTGTTTGAGCTGCGGGATCTGTTTTTTGCCCACAACACAGAATACCATCATACGCTCTTCGCCCGTGTACATTCCCTTTATGTGGATGCCGGACGCGCCGCGGTCGAGTTCTTTCATGAGCTCATCGGCTACCTGCTCCGGATGCGCGGTAATGATAAACGCAGATTTCGCATAATTCATACCTTCCATCAGGGCATCCGTCACTTTCGTCGTCACGTAGATTGCCACGATCGCATAGAGCGAAGCGTGGATACCGAAGACAAAAATACCGGCGATGACGATGATTCCATCAAGCACCTGCATAACCTGTGCAACGGAATAGTGGCGCAGCTTTCTCTGGATCAGAGCCGCCATCATATCCGTTCCGCCCGTCGTACCGTTTCCGATGAAGACGAGGCCGATGCCTGCTCCCATCAGAACGCCGCCGAACAGTGCGGAAAGCATCCTGTCATCCGGCACCAGCTGCAGCACCGGGAGAACGGCAATCCAGAACGTATTCATCAGGGTTCCGAAGATGGTTTTCACCAGAAAATCGCGGCTCATGCGGATTCCGAACAGAAAGAGCGGAATGTTCAGCACAAGGTTCGTCACCCAGAGCGGAACTCCTTTTCCGAACAACATCTGGCTCAGTTGTTTGATGACGATTGCAAGACCGGAAAATCCTCCGGTAACAAGCCCCGCCGGGTCGTAAATCGAGCTGGTCGCAACCGCCATGACCGCGGTTCCCAGCGTAATCAGCAGATAATCTCTCCACTGCTGTTTGTTCCGTATCCAGTTCATGAACTTCAACCGTCCTTTTCGCTGTTATATTTTGTTACCATCCGCTTGAACGTATTCTTCTTTAGCAGAGTTCCCCACCAGCTCGTTTTTATACCGGCCTCGTTCTGCAGCGTCGAATGCTCGCCAAGGCTCAGCCAGATTTTTGCGCTGATTTTGCTGCTGTTTTCCAGAACGAAACGATCCTGCCGCGTTCCTGCAAGGCCGCTCACAATCACGTCCGTCGTCTGGCTGTTGATCTCGTTGACCAGGCTGTCAAACGCGGATTCCTCCAGCGTCTCGACAACAGCACCGCCTCCGATCTCAATGCCGGGATACGTTTCTGTCAGATATTTCTGCAGTGTCTGCAGTTCTTCCTCAGTGTCGCCCAGTACGAAAATCCGGCTTTTCGTCTGAATCAGTCCCCAGAAAAAACGGGCGATGAACTCGTTCGTCTCCACTTCCTCATAGGACGGCGTCTCCGGGTCAATTCCTGCTGCCTCCAGCACCTCGGTTTCCCCGATGACCGTCAGATCCAGATCTTCGATATACTGTTTCCACGTCGGTTCCTTGCTCGCCTGCATCAGCATCTGCATCGTCACAATCCCGATGGTGTTCAGCTTATCATTCGAGAGGTATTCCTCCACAATCTCCATCGCCGCATCAACGTGGTAATGTTTCAGCTTCACACCTAAAATTTCCAGTTCTGCATTCATAGTTCTGTATACTTCTGTTTTCCTTCGAAATCCAGAAGCGTTTCCTCCATGTTTTCCTGCCGTTTCTTCCGGCAGCGCTGTCCGCCCTTTTCTTCTGGCAACAGCTAATCCCCATTATACTAAAAAAAGAGGCTGTTGTCAAAAACAGCCTCTTTTTCTGCCCTGTTTTCACAGAATTTTTACAATTTAGCGGATCGTCTGCGGATTGTTTCAACTCACAGTCGGTATTTTCACGGAGTCTGACATGTCGAAAATAGTTCGACTGTGACTTGCCTCATGTCAGTGGAGGATACCGATTTCTCTCCGCCCGCCACTGCCGTTGTGTTTCTTTTAACAATTCATCCCACCGCTTTAGAAGTGGGAGACTTCTTGTCTACTAGGGTTAAACCTCAAACATCAGATCGCCGTAGGACGGCATCGGCCACATCTCTTTGTCTACGATCATTTCCAGTTTGTCAACCGGTGCACGGAGTGCCTCCATAGCCGGAGCAACTTTCTCGTAGTAGTATTTTGCTTTTGCTTCGCCGTCTTCCATCTCGCATCCTGCATTCTCGATTGCGATCAGCTCGTCGAGTGCTTTCTGGGTCTCCTCAAGCAGTGCACTTGTCTCGTTCAGCAGATTCTTCTGTACACCAACTGCCGTAACACCTGCTGCGGTGATGGTGTTGATGGATCCAGCCAGGGAAGTCGCATATTTGATGACTGCCGGGATGATCTGTTTGCTTGCCATGTCGATCATGGTCTTTGCTTCGATGTTGATGGTCTTTGCATAGTTCTCGAATTTAACTTCTGCACGGGATACCAGCTCTGCCTCGGTGAATACTTTGAAATCGCCGAACAGTTTGATTGCGGTATCAGTGGTCAGTGCCGGGATTGCGTACACCATGGATTTGATGTTCGGAAGTCCTCTTCTCTCTGCCTCAGCTAACCACTCATCTGCATATCCGTCGCCATTGAAGATGATTCTCTGATGCTCACTTAAGTTCTTCTTGATCAGATCATGGACAGCGTCCTCAAAGTTTTCAGCGCCTTCCAGTACATCGCATGCATCGCGGAATGCTTCTGCAACGATGGTGTTCAGTACGATGTTCGGAGCTGCAACGGAGTCACGGGAACCAACCATACGGAACTCGAATTTGTTTCCGGTGAAGGCGAACGGTGAGGTTCTGTTACGGTCGGTAGCGTCTTTCTTGAGATCCGGAAGCGTCTTAACACCAGTCTCCAGAACGCCCTCTTTTTTACTCTTGGTTGCATTTCCGGTGCTGATCAGCTGCTCAACAACGTCCTCCAGCTGCTCGCCAAGGAATACGGAAATGATGGCCGGCGGTGCCTCGTTGGCTCCCAGTCTGTGATCGTTTCCTGGATCGGCTGCGGACTCACGGAGCAGATCTGCGTGAACATCAACAGCTTTCAGGACGCAGCTTAACACAAGCAGGAACTGAATGTTCTCGTGCGGTGTTTTGCCCGGCTCAAGAAGGTTGATGCCGTCATCTGTGGTGATGGACCAGTTGTTATGTTTTCCGGAACCGTTGACACCTGCGAACGGTTTCTCATGCAGCAGGCATTTCAGTCCGTGCTGGCATGCAACTCTCTTTAAGGTCTGCATTACGAGCTGGTTGTTGTCGACTGCTACGTTTGCCTCGGAATAGATGGAAGCCAGCTCATGCTGTGCCGGTGCAACCTCATTGTGCTGTGTCTTTGCGGTAACGCCCATCTTCCACAGCTCAATGTTGACCTCCTTCATAAAGGAAGCAATTCTCTGACGGATGGTTCCGAAATAGTGATCGTCCATCTCCTGTCCTTTTGGAGGCATTGCGCCGAACAGGGTACGGCCGGTGTAGATCAGGTCTTTTCTCTGCAGGAATTTCTCTGCATCTACCAGGAAGTATTCCTGCTCCGGTCCTACGGAAGGAGTTACTTTCTTGGAAGTGGTGTTTCCGAACAGTTTTAACAGACGCAGGGACTGTACATTCAGAGCTTCCATGGAACGAAGAAGCGGTGTCTTTGCATCAAGCGCTTCACCTGTGTATGAGCAGAATGCTGCCGGGATACAAAGAATGGTTCCAATTGCATCCTCCTTTACGTAAATCGGTGAAGTCATATCCCATGAAGTGTAAGATCTTGCGCGAGAGGTATCACGAATACCACCTGACGGGAAGGATGAACCATCTGGCTCGGACTCACACAATTCTTTTCCGGTAAAATCCATCATGACCTTACCATCTTCATCTGGAAGCGAAACGAAGGAGTCATGCTTCTCTGCAGTAAGCATTGTCAGTGGTTCAAATACATGTGTAAAATGTGTTGCACCTTTCTCAATTGCCCAGTCTCTTACTGCCTGTGCAACGATGTCTGCAGATCCCTTATCCAGCTTGCACGCCTTCACTTCATTATAAACCTTCTTCGGAAGACGAGCCTTCATCTCAGCATCTGTAAAAACATTGTTGTTAAATAACTCTGTAATTCTGCCGCTCATGTTTTCAACCCTCTCATTCTATACTGATATAACGCTCTGTCTGCTGCCTTTTCTTCTGTTAAGCTATTCTGCAGAGCCACCTGACTGAACTGATATATTATCGACCACTTTACTATGATAAAGTAAAAGAAAGAGCGCCCTTATCAACTAAGATAAGAACGCCCTTGTTCCAGTCAGACCGTGATTGTCTGTTTCAATCACTGATGACAATAAAATACACCTTTTCATTCAGAAAAGCAAGTGTTTTTCCAGAATCGTTTCACTTTTGTGAAATATTCCTCTTTTTCACGCTAAACCTGAACGATAATTGTCTTATTTGTTTCAAGCCTTACCTACAGAACCGAACAGCTCCATCTTTTCCTTAACGGTAGCCTTGATTGCCTCAGCACCTGGTGCTAACAGCTTTCTTGGGTCAAAGCCCTTACCCTTCTGATCCTTGCCAGCCTCGATATACTCACGAGTAGCTGCTGCGAAGGACAACTGGCACTCTGTGTTTACATTGATCTTGGAAACGCCCAGAGAGATTGCCTTCTTAATCATGTCAGCCGGGATTCCTGTA
>OLGH01002499.1_pt1 | contig 14448 bp, 8 predicted proteins | sample 1604851 | NCBI WGS metagenome assembly OLGH01 (sample SAMEA3888894, study PRJEB22519) | human gut metagenome | biome: human gut; feature: human-associated habitat; material: faeces | place: Denmark | collected 2010 | reverse complement strand
CGTCTTGCATGCGCATAGCATCCGGCTATCCTCAAATCCTCCCGTTCACTTTCAATCGTATGGTAGACCTGATAGCCATCAGTTATGCAGATACCTGAAAAATTTTTCAGGAACTCTCTCGGATGGTCAGCCCTTCTGGTTGGCTGGTATTCATACAATACTATCTGGCCGCCCGATTCATTCCTTACCGTACGGTATACCCACATGTAATGCTGTGAACCGTCACTGCGGTTCTCCTTTGTTACACGTACCGGGGTTTCATCCGCCTGTAAGAGATGGTATTTATACATTTCCCTGTGCAGATAGTCATACAGTATGGAAATATATCTTTCAGCACACTGTATTGTCCAGCGTGCCATTGTCAAAACATTTCCTAAAAATATAGTTAGTAGAACTATGAAATGAGATAGTAGGATTTGCTCCTATATCAGTTATATACGGAGTATTGTTTTTGATTCTAAAGTCAATCCTGCATATAGTCTCAAATCCTAATGCTTTAGCAACATTTTCGCTACAACTTATGAGGTCGGAAGAAAGTTCTCCCATATATTCTTTAAACGAGTAATTATCCATTTTAACCGTATCATAATCAAGGTATCCAGATGGACTAGAATTCAAAATTTCTACACAACCTGGACAGTAATATTTATGTTCATAAAATAATAGTGGAACTTCTATTTCTGGTCCATCAATGTACTCCTGAATGCAAAAACGTAAATATTTTTTTTGATAATTAGTAAGATCATTTAAAATATTTGTAGTATTTTCTTTCGAAATATCAATCTTTTGGACGCCAATACTTGCTGATTCATCGTTCGGCTTAAGTATATATGCTCCACTTTCGATTCTTTCCAGAGTTTGCTCCAAATTAGTAGTTTCGTTTACGTGCACTGTATAAGGAATATTACTACTTACGTAAGGAGCTATTAATGTATACATCAATTCTTTATCGCCCCCTAAAGTAGAAGCATAGAAATTAGAGCCAATATTGTTTAATTTGCAGTAATCACAGAGAAGAGGAACTAGGCTTCTTCTTCCTATCCCAGCTATATTTTGAGCCATGCTATATACAAATATATATTGGTGCTTTTTTTTAAGAGTAGAAATCATATTAATAAAAGAATCTTCCCCATTTATTGCATATACGTATTGTACAGATTTTCTGAAAGAATTTATTATCATGTCCCTCTCTATAGATGTAATACATTCTGAAGAATGCTCAGTATCTTCGATACGAGATTCTTCATTATAGACGAAAACTACTGCGTACTCAGATGAAAGAGGTTTTGTATGGATGATTGTATTATATAGTTTGTGTATACTCTGATCATTTTCAATAGAAGCCATTCTTATCCTCCGTGTGTTTTTTATAATATGCGATTTATGTTAGTGAAAGTAACAGATAACTATTTATTATCCATCAGTTGTATGATTGCAGTTTTAAATTTTTGAAGCAATGTATTAGGCTATAGTATCAAAACTATGTAAGTACAAAGTACTAGGCTATCAGTTAAAAAAGAATCCTTTTCCGGCTTTGTAAATACCAATGGATCAATTTACGCTGCATGGTCATTGAGTATATGCTTTCCGGTATATCAGTGCATGCTTTTTGTGACATAGTGTATGAACATAGATAAAGGTGTATATTATGTTATAATCTCGTATACATAGCCATCATTGGAATAATATAAAAAAGCTTAATAAAGTTACTGCAGCGACCGATATAATATATATAACTTTAATTCGGAGGACGCTTAATGAGAAAGTTTTTGCCTTTGGCAGTAATGACAGGAATAATGTTGAATCCATTTACAGCAGCGTATATTAAGAATGATTTATATGCTTCTTTCAACATGAATGAATATGAGCTGGCATCAGAAAATGATGATGCAAGTAATAATAGTACACATACATATGGATATGTGGCTAATGAATGGGATAATAATGCGCCGGTTTATGAAAGTGATTTTTCACTATATAACGAGATTCCATATAGATTTCCCGATGACATGTCTGTTTTTAAAAATACATATCCGGTTACGCGGAACCAGAATCCTTATGGTTCATGTTGGGCGTTTGCATCGTTGGGACTTGCTGAATTTGATTTGATTAATGACGGAACTGCTGATAACAGTATTGATTTGAGCGAACTGCAGCTTATATATTTTTTGTTTAATTCAGTTACCGACCCATTAGGCGGTACGGAGGGAGATTTTGCATACTACTATAATGCTAATGCCTCAACATCGTATCTGGACTATGGTGGAAATTATGAAATGGCATCAAGGAGATTGTCGCAATGGATAGGTGGGATTCCGGAAGCGGAGGTTCCATATTCAAACGCTTCCATGGTTCTTTCTAATGGACTGGATAGTAAATATGCATACAATTATAATGTTGCGCATTTACGCAATGTGTATAGGATTTCACTGAGGCACAACGCTGATGATGTAAAACAGCAGATTATGGAACATGGAGCTGTTGGTGTTATGTACTATCACGATGATTTTAATCTTTCTTCAGCTTCTGATGGTACAGTGTATAATTATTATGATACAGCAGCTTCAGGTGGTGGACATGCTGTGATGATAGTTGGATGGGATGATACATACTCGAGGAATAATTTTGCGTGGGCTCAGCCGGCTAATGATGGGGCATGGCTTATTCGTAATAGCTGGGGAAATTATATTGATTACTTCTGGATGTCATATGAGACAGCGTCATTGCAAGATACAGCGTGGGTATTTGATTTTGAGGCAAGTGATGAGTATGACAACAACTATCAGCTAGATGGCGGACTTGAGACATGTTCCGTGAGCTATACAACAATGGCTAATGTTTTTACCGCTAAAAATGACAATGAAGTTAAGTCAGAGACATTAAAGGCAGTATCGTTGTCGACATCAATGTCAACCAATGTCAATTACACTATAGAAGTTTATACTGATTTGACAGATGAAAAAAATCCGTTAAGTGGAACCAAACAGGAGAGTGCCACAACACAGGGGACAACTGCCTATGCTGGCAGGTATACTATTGAGTTAAATAATGAGGTAAAAATTGTTCCGGGAAGTAGATTTGCTATTGTTGTGAGCGTTGATAAGCCGGCTCTTGACTGTGAGCAGGCTACATGCATAGCGAATGGTGAGAATTTTTCTAATATGATTTGGGAGCGCAGGGTCAGCCTTAATGATGGAAAAACATTTTATAAATACGGAGATAAGTTTTATGCGTACCCTTCTAACTTACGTGTAAAAGCATTTACAACGGATGACGAGAATACATCGAACATACCGGATGTGCCGGAAACTCCGAGTGAGCCGGATGTCCCGGATGTGCCGGAGACCCCGAGCAAGCCGGATAACCCGGACGTTCCAGATGTGCCGGAAACTCCGAGTGAGCCGGATGTCCCGGATGTGCCAGAAACCCCGAGTGAGCCGGATGCCCCGGATGTGCCGGAAACGCCGAGTGAGCCAGATATACCAGATGTGCCGGAAACTCCGAGTGAGCCGGATAACCCGGACGTTCCGGAAGTACCGGATGTTCCAAGTGAGCCAGATATACCGGATGCACCGGAAACGCCGAGTGAGCCGGATGCCCCGGATGTGCCGGATACTCCGGACGTTCCTGCAACCCCGGATATACAGGAATTACCATCATATATTATAGGAGAGCTTGACTATTCGCCAGTATTTAATGCAAATTACTATTATCTACATAATGCTGACTTAGCGAATGCGTTTGGAAAAGATGCACAGGCATTGTTTAATCATTTTATTAGTTATGGTATTTATGAGGGAAGACAGGCATGCGAGTCTTTTAATCCTTTGAATTATAGAAATAATTATCGGGATTTAGATGCCGCATTTGGAGAAGATTTGTCTGCATACTATGCTCATTACATAAAATACGGCAAAGCAGAGGGAAGAAGCGGTGTTAATATTAATACACCTGATACCGTTCCAGATTATACGCCGGATGTTAAACCGAATTATGATTATGTAATTGATGGAATTGATTATTCGGTTGTGTTTGACGCAGATTACTATTATAACACACATCGAGATGTCGCCAATGCATTTGGGAAAGACAATAAAGCTTTATTCAATCATTTTATGACATATGGCATATATGAGGGAAGACAGGCAAATATAGAGTTCAATGTTGAAGCATACAAGGAAAGATATAGAGATCTTTCTGAAACATTTGGTTCTGATATCAGAACTTATTATATTCACTATATTCTATATGGTAAGGCTGAAGGAAGAAGTGCAGTGGGAGGTAGTGGATATATATATGATGGTATAGACTATTCGGCTGTATTTGATTCAGGATATTATCATGACCATTATGGTGATTTGGCTAATGCCTTCGGTTCCGACAGCGTAGCTCTGTTTGAACATTTTATAAAATATGGTATGGATGAGGGAAGACAGGCAAGCACTGGTTTTAATGTATATACATATATGAACAGGTATCGTGATTTGAATGCTGCATACGGAAGTGATTTGAAAATGTACTATCAGCATTATATAAAGTATGGAATCTCAGAAGGAAGAAGCGCACAGTAGAGAAGATAAGTTTTTGTATATTGATTATGCCATCCATATCGGATGGCATAATCAATATATATGGAAGTAATTAATAAAAAATTATGGAAGAAATGGAGAATATTGATTAACAGAGTATTAGAAAACAATAATTTAAAGGTAACAATAAGCGATGCAGGTGCCGAGCTTATCAGTGTATGGGATAAGAGCCGTAATGCCGAGCGTATATGGAGAGGTGATTCGGCGGTATGGGGAAGACATGCACCGATTCTTTTTCCGTTTGTCGGAAAGGTTGCCGGCGGAAAGTACAGCTACAGGGGAAGAGAGTATAAGATGACATCGCATGGCTTTGCGCGCGACAGGCAGTTTGAGCTTGTCAGTGAGGACGGAGAGTCTGTGACACATGTGCTTAGGTGGAATGAGGAGAGCCTTACGGTGTATCCGTTTGAATTTGTACTGTATGTGAAGCACAGCCTTGAAAATGCGGATTCGCGTTCTGTGAAGGTGGAATGGAGGGTTGTCAATGAAGCTGTTGAGGGCGGAGAAGATATGCTGTACGGAATTGGCGGGCATCCTGCGTTTACATTTCCGAGGGATGTGAAGCCGGTTGACTGTTCGCTGAGAATATATGGTGGAACGGCGGCTGTTAATGGGAATAATATAAGTGATAACGTGGCTATCTGCAGGGCATTGAGATATCGCCTTCTGGATACGGCGGGCTGTATTGATATGTCACAGGAGTATGTGCTTGATATGCCGGAGAGCTGTGCGAGGATAACGGAGAATATGTTCGATAAGGATGCGCTTATTGTTCTGGATAATCAGGTGAACCACATTGAGCTTCTTGATGCGGCGGGAAAGGCTTATGTGACCATGGATTGTCAGGGCTTTCCTTATTTTGGAATATGGTCGAAGGAGGTTGATGAATTTATCTGTCTTGAGCCATGGTATAGCGTTGCCGATGTCGCAGGCTGTGACGGAAATATTGAAAATAAGGCAGGAATGCAGAGGCTTGCAGCTGGGGACAGCAGGGAGTATGCGTATACGATTACCTTCTAAAAATATACAGCTTCTGAGTGTTGCGTGAAGATGACGAACCCGGATATTATATATTTTAGTACAAAATTATTCTGTAAAAAGCGGAATTTTTTGTTATTTAGCTCCGGATGCAAAATGTGCCGGTTTAATCTATCAATGTACTGGGCATGCTTCACAGCCGGGATTATAATTACACAGAAAAATAAAGGACAAATATATAAGGAGTTTTATGAATAAAATACATAATAAAATAATAAAAATAGTAATGAGTTTTGCGCTCACGCTTGGTGTGATTTTAGGCGTGGCGGGAAGCTTTTATGAGAAAACATCTGCAGACGCGGATGACAGTAATTTTACAAACCTGATTATTTTTATGAGATTTGCGGACGAGGATGAGTTTATTGATGATGTATATGAGAATACGCCGGTAAGAAAAATAACGGACAACTCCTACAATACGGCAATGTACAACGTCAGCGACTATTATAGGAATGTTTCGGATAACAAATGCCGCATAAGGAGCGTATATCTGTTAGATAACGGTGGGTCGATTAAGCTGTCGCATGAGAGGGGCTATTATGCGGAGTACAGTGAGACAAATCCAATCGGTTATAAGGACAGCGGTGAGGCGGGAGCCCGTATGTATGAGCTGAAGCTTGACTGGTCGGATGCGGTGAAAAAGGCGGTTGAGGCGGGCAACAGGATATCCAATTATGATGGGACTGTCAATTATGGTTATGATGAGCTTGACAAGGATGGGGATGGCTGCATAGATTCCATAACGATAATTTATAAAAACGCAACGCAGAGCAACATAGCGGTAGGCTGGGGATCACCCTTGTGGAATTATAAGGATTATGCTGATTATTTAGTGATTAATACGGATAAGGGAAGCGTAAAGAGCAGAATGTATGTCCAGCTGACCAACTCGTATACAAAGCCGGATGGAGATACGCTGGGTTATCTTTATAAGGATTCACAGGGGAATGTCATAGTGTCACAGGCAGCGGCTATCCATGAGATGGGGCATATAATGGGGTTGAAGGATCTATACAATTCCTCACAGAGTTCTCCGGTGTATTACATGTCTGTGATGGCAAAGCATATGTCGCCGGTTCCGCAGTTTCCTTCGGTAAAGGAAAAGGAGGTTCTCGGCTGGGTTGAGGACGGAGACGTTCAGACAATTATAGCCTCAGGTGAGTATAGTCTAAGGGCACTTGGAACTGCAGGACATGGAATTGCAGGATATAAGTTTGATATTCCGGAGAAGGGAAAGACGCTTTATCTGGAATACAGGAATTTTGCGTCAAATGGAAACAAGTATGATTCCCAGTACAAGGAGCTGTATAAAACAAATGGCAAAAGAGTTGACAGTCTGCCGATGAAATCAGGTCTGGTATGCTACCTTATTGATACAGGGACAAAATTTCCGAACAATATGAACTCTTCACCTTCTAAGTGGAATTATCAGGTGCTGGGCAATCAATATTCTACGATGGTTGATGCGGCGGTTGGAGTAGATGAGGAAAAGTGGATTACAGATAATCTTAGTATCATGGTGACGGCGATTGATGGCAATACACTTACTTTTACAATAGAAGGAAATTTTGCGGAGCATATTCACAGTGGTGGACAGGCAACCTGCGTTAGCCGCGCCAGATGCTCAGTCTGTCATCAGGAATATGGTGGATTTGATGATAGTAGACATGAACATACCATGGTTAGAGGTGACAAGGCACCGAGCTGTACAGAAGTTGGATACACGGGAGACACATATTGTACGGATTGCAATAAAATGGTGAGCATTGGCTCAGACATAGACATGATTGCGCATGAATTAGAGCATGTGGAGGCACGGGCAGCTACCGCAGCACAGAAAGGTAATATAGAGTATTACTATTGTAAAGTATGTAGAGAGTGTTTCCTTGACAAAAATGCAGCTGATACTATAAAAATGGATGATACAATAATACCTAAGCTGGCACCTGTAATCATAGCGGGAAATGATGCAGCTATAGATGCTTCCTCGGGCAAGAGTGCTGTATTCAGGTCGAATGCGGCATTTGCCGATTTCATACGTGTTGAACTTGACAGCAAGAAGCTTGTAGAGGACAAGGACTACATTGTAAAGGAAGGAAGTATAATAGTAACACTCATGCCTGAGGTTATCAGCAACCTGTCTGAGGGAAGCCACAAGCTTGCTATAGTGTCTTCAGGTGGAAAAGCAATCGCAAATTTCTCTGTAACGAAACCGCAGCAGCCAAGCAGCGAGGAGCAGTCAAGCAGCGAGGAGCAGCCAAGCAGCGAGGAGCAGCCAAGCAGTGAGGAGCAGCCAAGCAGCGAGGAGCAGCCAAGCAGTGAGGAGCAGACGAGCAGCGAGGAGCAGCCAAGCAGTGTAGAACAGCCGAGCAGCGAGGAGCAGCCAAGCAGCGTAGAACAGCCGAGCAGTGAGGAGCAGTCGAGCAGCGAGGAGCAGTCAAGCAGCACTGCAGCAATAGGTGGTGAGTCAGAATCGAATGGTAATTTGGCCGGAGGTTCCACGGAAACAATAAGCGCTGATGGGAACGGCACCAGTTCCGGGGATGAAGGCTCCGAGGATGGTATTGTCCATATCTCTCCGAGTACTGGAGGGAAAATTCAGATAAAGGCATGGGCTGTTGTTGGCACATTCCTGATGGGGGCATTTATATTTTTAAGAAAGAGAAGATAAAGATGTTTTCTACCTGAAATAAAAAGTGCTGCCTAAGCCTGTCAGCAATTTTAAATGATGGGGAAAATATTATTTGCCTTATCATATCATTACATGAAATTGAAAAATGAGTTATTGCTCATAGAAATTGAAAAATGAGTCATTGCCATATTGTTCAAAAGATTTAAATATGATATAGTTAAACGCAGATTATAATTTGTAAGGTGATACAGCCTATTGGTTATAAACATGTGAGTATATGATTGAATTTTTGCGAGGTGAAAATTTATGTGCGGAATAGTAGGTTTTACGGGTGAGCATCAGGCTGCACCGATTATACTGGATGGTCTTTCTAAGCTTGAGTATCGTGGTTACGATTCAGCGGGTATGGCTGTACGTGATGGAGATGGAGAGTACCAGATAGTCAAGGCAAAGGGCAGGCTTAAGGCTCTTTACGAGAAAACGGATGGAGGAAATGCAGTGCATGGCACCTGCGGCATAGGTCATACAAGATGGGCAACCCATGGTGAGCCATCGGAGGTCAATGCACACCCTCATATGGCAGATGATGGAAATGTTGTTGGTGTACATAATGGTATTATAGAGAATTATCAGGAGCTTAAGGAAAAGCTTGTCAAGAACGGCTATTCCTTCTATTCATCGACAGATACCGAGGTTGCGGTAAAGCTTGTTGATTACTACTACAAGAAGTATGAGCACACTCCTGTGGATGCGATTAACCATGCGATGGTGCGTATCCGCGGTTCTTATGCGTTTGCATTTATGTTCAAGGATTACCCGGGAGAAATCTATGCAGCAAGAAAAGACAGCCCGATGGTTCTTGGTGTGAGTGATGGTGAGGCTTATGTTGCCTCAGATGTTCCGGCAATATTAAAGTATACGAGAAATGTATATTATATCGGCAATCTGGAGATGGCTCGTCTTAAAAATGGACAAATTACCTTCTATAATCTCGATGGCGATGAGATTGAAAAGGAGTCTGTTGAGATTAAGTGGGATGCTGAGGCAGCTGAGAAGGCGGGCTATGAGCACTTTATGATAAAGGAAATCCATGAACAGCCGCGTGCGATAGCGGATACACTTCATTCTGTTTGCAAGGATGGAACTCTTGATTTATCATCCGTTGGCCTTGCAGATGACGATATTAAGAAAATTTCACAGATTTATATAGTTGCATGTGGTTCGGCGTACCATGTCGGCGTTGTTGCGCAGTATGTCATGGAGGATCTTGCCAAGATTCCGGTGAGGGTTGATGTGGCTTCAGAGTTCAGGTACCGCAAGCCGATTCTTAAGAGTGATGATCTGGTTATCATCATCAGCCAGTCGGGCGAAACGGCAGACAGCCTTGCGGCGCTTCGTCTTGCAAAGGAGAAGGGCGTCAAGACACTTGCTATTGTAAATGTCATCGGCAGCTCCATTGCGCGCGAGGCTGACAGCGTGTTCTATACCCTTGCCGGTCCGGAGATTGCGGTTGCCACAACAAAGGCATACAGCACACAGCTTATTGCCTCCTACTGTCTCGCAATTCAGTTCGCCAAAGTTCGCGGTGAGCTGACAGAGGCGCAGTGTGCAGATATGCTTGCGGAGCTTGAGACACTTCCTGATAAGGTTACCAGGATTCTTGATGACAAGGAACGTATCCAGTGGTTTGCCGCTAAGCAGGCGACTATGCGGGATACCTTCTTCATCGGACGCGGTATCGACTATGCGGTGAGTCTTGAGGGAAGCTTGAAGCTCAAGGAGATTTCCTACATCCACAGTGAGGCCTATCCTGCCGGCGAGCTTAAGCACGGCACAATCAGCCTTATCGAGGACGGAACTCTTGTAATAGGAACTCTCACACAGGATGCTCTCTACGAAAAGACAGTGAGCAACATGGTTGAGTGCAAGAGCCGTGGCGCGTACCTTATGGGTCTTACAACCTACGGCAACTACGAGACAGAGGATACCTGTGATTTCACGGTATACATTCCTAAGACAGATGCCCATTTTACAGCGTCGCTTGCGGTTATACCGCTCCAGCTTCTTGGCTACTATGTATCGGTGGCTAAGGGACTGGATGTTGACAAGCCAAGGAATCTGGCTAAGAGCGTTACAGTAGAATAACACTTGGGACAGGGGTCAGACCCCATGTCCCAATGCTGGGACACGGGGTCTGACCCCTGTCCCAGCGGCTAAGTTATGCCATTTCCGGATTATGGAGATGGCATATTTTTACATCATAACAGTATCATATATGACATTTACTTACCTTTAAAGAAAAACAAGTTTCATATAAGATATATGACAACTCTGGCAGGTTACAGATTGAAAATAATGTAGTAAGATAATATAAATGCATATAAATTCAACGCACGATAATGCAGGATGTGGAATGGGGACAGGATGAGCATGGAAGAAACAGAACAAAAGCTATTTTCTGATGTGGAAAGGTTGTTGGCGTATGCACACAGTGGGCATGAATATATTATTGAAGCCATATATGACGTATTCGGAAAAAGAATTTTACAGCATGGATATGCGGATGCCGGCTACATACTGAGGGCGGGGAAATATGGACTTAATAAAAATGTCTATTATACAAAATTGCCCGGTTCAAAAGTCCAAAAGCTGTTTGTAAAATCCTGTATTCCTTCGGAGGACATGGAGGTTATGCTCGAGTATCTGGATACGGTGCTTGGACATGCTTCGGCACTTGATATTGAGGAGGAGAAGGCATTGATATTCTGGCTGTTCCTTCCATATCGTTTTGTCACAAAGATGTCGATTAAACGAAACTATCTCAGGATATTGCTCACAGGCTTCTTTAAGAACACAAGATATGTTGACCGTTATGATGCAGAGTTCGTGGTTGCTGATGAGATAGTGTACAATGCTCATTCTTGCTATGTTGAAATTATAAATTCAGTTGAGGAGTACGCACAATATACTTTTTCACTCAAAGAGGAAAATTCGGATGAGACATTATTCTACCGAGGACATTCACTGCTTGACTATGTCCTTGTTCCCGGAATAAAGAGAAAGCAGAGCTGGTTCACGAATGAAAGTATAATGTATCAGGAGCTGCTTGTCAGATGTGCGCAGAATTTTACCCACTGTCAGACCCACTTGGAGTATCTGGTTGAAATGCAGCATTATGGTCTGCCAACGCGGCTGCTTGACATAACAGAGAATCCGCTGGTTGCACTTTATTTTGCATGTTGCAGCAATAGAGAGCACATAGGGGAGGTAATAGTACTCACAACAGGACAAGACCACGTGCGATATGCAAAGAGCGATACGGCAGCATTGCTTGCGGCGCTTCCGACGCTCAATTATCGTGAACAGGCACAGTTGTACCGATTATGTATGAATGGACTGCCTGAAGCGGAGGACGCAGAATATCAGGAGCTTGCCGGAAAGCTGGCAAGTGAAGTCAAATCAAGAAATCCTGCATTTGAACCGCGAATCAGGAAATCAGACATAACCGGACATGTATTTGTGACACCTATACGAAACAATCAGCGCATTATGAAGCAGGATGGTTCATTCATAATATGCGGTCTTACCGGTGAGGGCGGCGACAGCGACAATCTGGACAGCCTTCGCTGCAGAGATACCGAGGGAAAGCAGCTGGTTCTTGTGATTAAGGACAAGGAGACAATATTAAAGGAACTGGATACACTTTCAATCAACAGAGCCACCCTTTTCCCTGAGATTGACGATGTGGCGGAGTATTTGAAGGGGAAGTATGGGGAGTGAATGATGGATAATCTTATGTTATCCATCATTTTCTTTTCCCACCCTAAACCCCTTCCTCGGGTGCTTATTTCTCAATATATCTCTCTGCTTCCCCACCGCGACATGTGTATAAATCTGTGTGACGTTAATCGAGCTGTGTCCGAGCATTTCCTGAATGTAGCGGATGTCTACATCGGCTTCCAGAAGGCTGGTGGCGAAGGTGTGGCGGAACATGTGCGGGGTGATGTGCAGGTCAATGGCGGCGAGGGAGCAGTATTTGTTAATCATGCGGCGAACGGACTGGTCGGACAGGGGAGCGCCGGACTGATTCACAAAAAAATGTGCAGAGGAGGATATTTCGGTGGAAAAGCTGCGGCGGTATTCATCGAGAATGTGGATAACGTCATCGGATGCAAGCTGTATATAGCGCTCCTTATCGCCTTTTCCGTATATGAGGATGGTTCCGTCGATGAGATTTACATTGTCATTTTTGAGATTGCATAGTTCGCTTATTCTTATGCCGGATGAGAACAGCAGCTCAATTACGGCGGCATCGCGGAGAGCGTTTCGCCGTTGGTAGGCGGTGCCTGCTTCGGAGCGCCGGGTATAGATGGTGGATAGAAAGCTCTCGACTATGTGGAGCGGGATTGTTTTAGGGAGGATAACCGGTTCACGAAAACGTGTATGTATTTTTGAAAATGGGTTGCGGTCTATTAAATCCTTGTATTCACAATAATGGAATAGAGCTTTAATAGAGGCAATTTTGCGTTTGGCGGTCTTTGGTTTGTATTCGGCATGGAGCTTGCTTATATAGCTTTCAAGAATTTCAGAGGTGATGTCGGTTATGACTTCGATTTGGGTGGAATCGGATATAAAATCTGAGAATTGGCGCAGGTCTATGCGATATGCCTTGAGGGTCTTTTCGTCTAAGCATTTTTGTGTGCGGCAGGAATCTAAATATTCGGTGATAAGTGTTGATATACTGTTCATGATATGTTTGTCTCCTTAAAGTTTTTGATTAACATAACATGAATTGAGCGAAAAAACATTATATTTACCGGAAAGAGTATTTAAACATATTATTGCCATATATCGGAGGCAATGTTAATATTAAAGCATTGGCTTTGGGACAGGGACCAGACCCCTGTCCCAAGGGAAATATATTAGCAAGGAGAAGGCAATGAAGTACGATTATTTGGTGGTTGGTGCGGGATTATATGGAGCGGTGTTTGCGCATGAAGCGAATGCCAGAGGCAGGTCGGTTCTTGTTGTGGAGAGAAGACCGAATATTGCAGGAAATGTATATACGGAGAAGATAGAAGGAATCAATGTGCACAAGTATGGCGCACATATTTTTCACACAAATAACAGGAGAGTATGGGAGTATATTACCGGGTTTGCACAGTTCAACCGTTTTACCAACAGCCCGGTTGCCAATTACCATGGTGAGCTTTATTCGCTTCCGTTTAATATGTACACATTCAATAAGATGTGGGGTGTTGTGACTCCTGAGGAGGCGAAGGCTAAGATTGCTGAGCAGCGTGGAGAGATTAAGGGGGAGCCTGCAAATCTTGAGGAGCAGGCAATATCCTTGGTCGGCCGTGACATATATGAGAAGCTGATAAAGGGTTATACTGAGAAGCAGTGGGGGCGTGCCTGCAAGGAGCTGCCGGCCTTCATTATTAAGAGACTTCCCGTGCGCTTTACATTTGATAACAATTATTTTAATGCGCTGTATCAGGGAATACCGGTGGGTGGTTATACGAAGCTGGTTGAGAACCTCTTAGATGGAGTAGAGGTAAGGCTTAACACGGATTATCTTGAAAATAAGGCAGAGCTTGATGCTATTGCAGATAAGGTTATCTATACGGGGCAGATAGATGCTTATTTTAATTATAGTCTGGGACATCTTGAGTATCGCTCTGTGAGATTCGAGAATGAGCTTCTGGATATACCGAATTTTCAGGGAAATGCGGCTGTCAATTATACAGACAGGGAGACGCCGTGGACACGTATAATAGAACACAAGTGGTTTGAGTTCGGCAGGGATGAGAAGGGAAATGACCTGCCTAAGACCATAATAAGCCGTGAATATTCCTCCGAATGGAAGCCGGGGGATGAGCCGTATTATCCGGTAAACGATGCAAAAAATAACGAATTATATGCACAGTACAGTAAGCTTGCGCAGGCGGAGTCTAAGGTGATATTTGGAGGAAGGCTTGGAGAGTACAAGTATTACGACATGGATGCAGTTATACTCTCTGCACTGGATTTGTGCGATTCTTTATGGACGGCTTTTGAGTAGGCGGTCAGGGAGAGGATATTCTTCAAAATACTAATTGTTTATCTCCTGTAGATTTATAAAGTCACTATAATATGATGTTGGGGTCAAAACATGCCAACTTAATTTACGAGTGTATAACGTATTAT
>OLGH01002496.1_pt1 | contig 14457 bp, 12 predicted proteins | sample 1604851 | NCBI WGS metagenome assembly OLGH01 (sample SAMEA3888894, study PRJEB22519) | human gut metagenome | biome: human gut; feature: human-associated habitat; material: faeces | place: Denmark | collected 2010 | reverse complement strand
GCAGGTAGTCCGTCTGATACGCGGCGGTGCTGAAAAACAGCCCCGTGCGCTGGTTCCAGTGCTCGCGCTGGTAGATGAGAAACTGAAAGGGGTTTCCCGATACGCGCCGGTTGATGCAGCAATACGCCGCAAAGCCCAGCGGCACGAGCAGCAGCCCGGCGGCCTGCCGGATGCTGACGCGGCGGCACTGCACGGCGTCGTGCACCAGCTCCCACAGCAGCGGCACGATCAGCAGCAGGCCGAGCGAGCGCGTGAACGCGGCGTATGCTCCGCACAGCCCGCCGAGCACGGGCCTGTGCGTGCGCGCGAGATAGAGCGCCGCCGCCGTCAGCAGCAGGAACAGGCTCTCGCTCATGGGTGCGGCGAAGAAAAAGCAGCCCGGCGCGAGCACGAGAAACCGCAGCGCGCGCACGGCGTCGCGGTGCGGCAGGTCGAGCCGCAGCAGCCGGTAGATCATGCACCCCGCGCCCGCGAAGCACAGCGCCGATGTGAGCAGCCCCGCGCAGATGTCCGAGGGAATGAGGCGCATCACCGCGCGCACCACGAGCGGGTAGCCCGGCAGGAACACGAGCTGCACGACGCGGTCGGGATCGCCGGCGGCGATGTAGCCGTCGCGCGCGATGTCAAGATAGTGCCGGCTGTCGGTGCAGCGCCAGAATTCGAGCGCCTGCGCGAGCGTTTCCGGCTGCCCGGCGAGGGCGCGGACGCTCCACGTGAGCAGGAGCAGGACGAGATCGAGCGCGAGCAGCGCAGCGAAAATGCGCGAGCCCATGTGCGCGGGTTCGGCCGCCGGAACGGCGGCGGGCGCATCGCCCTCACGCTGCCAGAAGTGCACCCACGCGGGCACGAACCGCAGCCCCACGGCGGCAAACAGCGCCGCGCTGCACCCGGCGGCGATGCCGCCCGGGACGGACAGACCCGGCGTGCGCACGCACCAGAGCACGAACAGTGCCGCGAGCGCGGCAAGGCCCAGCGCATCGAGCACGATGACGGCGCGGCGGGATCGCGGCTGCATGGCGGCACCTCCTGACAAGACGAGAATAATAAATTGTAGCACGTGCGGCGGGAAAAGACAATGCGCGGGCTGCGGTGGGGCAGCGCTGAAGGACGTTGAAAGCCTTCTCCTCAAGGAGAAGGCATCGCCAGGGGCGATGCATGATCTCATCCGAAGCGGGCCTTGCCCCCTCTGGCGCCCCTGCGGCTCAGATATCTTGGAATGATGCATGATTCGCGCCTCGATGAAATGGCTTCCGACGCATGGCGCAAAAACGGGGCTGACCGGCCGGTCAGCCCCGTTTCCTTTCCATAAAGTGTTATGCCACCTCGACGATGCCGCCGTCGAGCACGCGCACGGTCTGCCCCGTCTGCACGGCGGCGAGAAATTCGTCGCCCAGGCAGTCGATGACCGGCATATCGGCGTCCGTCCACACGGACGCGAGGATCGCGCCCGAGGCCGCCAGCGAGTCGATGTGCTTGGAAAAGAGCATGCACGCCGGCTGCTGCCCGGAGGCGCAGGCCGTGTAGAGCACCATGCCGCCGGTGGTCGAGCCGATCGTCTCCGGCAGGCACAGGGCCTTGCCGATCATCGGCTTTTTATACAGGTCGGGGTTGTTCTGGTCGCCGCATTTGACCTGCTTGTCGTGGAACATCAAGGCCATCTGATAGCTGGCGAGCGTGTTGAAGCCGCCGTGCGACACGAGGGCTTCCGCCTCGCACGTGCCGGGACAGATGACGCGGCCCTGAAACTGTTTCATATTAGTTGGCCCCCTTCGTAATCATGGTGATGATCTCGTCCTCGGTGTAGTAGCGCGCGGTCGAATACGTGCGCAGCTTGTTCGACGAGGTGATGACGGGCATGGCTTTGCTGAGCGGGTTGTTCATGTACATGAGCGGGCAGATGTAGCTGAGCACGACGCCGGTGTTGCGCAGGCGGGGTGCGTACTCTGTCTTTTCAAATTCCTCGATGACGCCGGGTGCGGCGGTGAACACCGTCGGGATGCAGACCTTGCGCTGGCCGTGTGCCCGCAGCCCCGCCTCGACGCGCTCGGTCGTGTCGATGAGCTGGTGGAGCGTCATGTGCGGGCAGCCCATGAAGCACAGCTTCGGCTTGGCGTTGAGGTTCTTCCACACGCACGGATAGCTTTCGCGCACGCGCTGGAGCTCCGCGTCGTCGATGACGTACACGGGCGCGCCATCGCGGATGAGCGCCTCGCCCTGCTGCACGGCCTCGGGCGTGAGGTGCTCGATGTGGTACAGGCCCACGGCGCCGTTGGACGCGGTGGCCGCGCCGAAGTCCTTGAGATACGCGATGGCATCCTCATTGATCTCCGTGCCGATCCACTGGTCAAGCCCCTTGACATACGGCACTTTTTCCATGACCTTCATGCCGATGGCAGAGCCGAGCAGCTGCGGCTCGGGCTTTTTCGTCGTGCGCACCTCGACGATCCAGTCGGCCTTACGCCCGTCGTCGGTCAGGAAACCGAAATACGGCACGCAGCCGGCGATAGAGCCCATGAGCTCGATCATGCCGGAGTTGCGGTTGCAGCGCGCGCCGAGCACGCTGTTGGCGTACACCACGGCGGACGACTCCGCCCACGAGAGCACCTCGCCCTGCTTGGGCTTGTTGCCCACCTCGTCGAGGTAGCAGGTGCAGGTGTAGTCCTTGTCGCTGAGGATGCCGAGCTTTCTCAGCTGGGCCTCGTAGCGCGCCTGCTGCTTATACATGAACTGGTGGAACACCAGATCCTGCAGCGGGTTCGAGGGGACGTTCTTGTCGAGCGGGAGCGGGTCGGCGGTGAATTTCTGCTCGGAAAACGCGCCGGCTTCGATCAGCTGGTCATACAGGTCGTAGACCGGCTTCATGGCGTTGATGCCGAAGCTGATGACCGTGTGGCCGTAGGTGCTCGTGACGGGCACCATCTTTTCCGCGCCGAAGGCGTCGCCGTACATGACGAGCGTTTTCATGACCTTGGCCATGACTTCGCCCTTGCTGCCGTCGAGCACGGCCTGCTGTTCGGGTGTCAGTTTCATGGGGAATCGACCTCCTTGTGCATACATTTACTGTGAATTTCTTGACAAGAATTATAGTCCAATTTGGGCAAAAATGCAAGGGGATATTGGAACAAGCTCGCAAATCTGTGCAAAAAAATCCCCGCCGTTTGGCGGGGATTTCGAGCGGGGGAATGCGGTCTTATTTGCTTTCCGCGCGGGCAGCCTTGGCCGGCAGCGGGACCTGCGCGAGGATCACGGCGAGGAACATCAGCACGCAGCCGAGGTATTCGCGCGGGGTCATGTGCTGGTGCAGAATGATCGCGCCCGCGATGACGGCGAACACGCTCTCAAGGCTCAGCAGGATGGTGACGACCGTGGGGTTGGAGTCCTTCTGCGCGAGGATCTGCAGCGTGTAGCCCACGCCGCACGAGAACACGCCCACATACAGCAGCGGCAGCGCGCACGAGAGCAGGGCGGAAATGTCTACCTGCTCGAAAAACGGGATGCACACGCCCGACCACAGCGCCGCGAACAGAAACTGCACGCAGCTGAGCTTCACCCCGTCGCACGTTGCACCGAAGTGGTCGATGACCAGAATGTGCACGGCAAAGCACACCGCGCACACGAGCACGAGCAGGTCGCCCGCGGCGAGGCGGAAGCTGCCCTTGATGCACAGCAGGTACAGGGATACGACAGACAGCACGACCGCGATCCATACTGGCAGGCTGACCTTGCGCCTGAAAAACAGGCCGAACACTGGCACGAGCACCACGTACAGCGCCGTGAGAAAGCCCGCCTTTCCGGCGTCCGTCCCGGCGGTGATGCCGGCCTGCTGGAAGTTCGAGGCGATGGCCAGCGCCGTGCCGCAGCAAAAGCCGCCGAGCCAGAGCTGTTTGCGTGCAGCGCGTTTTTCCTCCGCCGTGGGCTGCGCGGCGTCCTTATGCACGGTGCTGCGCACCGCGATCAGCACCAGCAGCGCCAGCACCGCGATGGCATAGCGCGCGGCGTTGAAGGTGAACGTGCCGATCGTGTCGGCACAGACGTCCTGCGCGACGAAGGCAGTGCCCCAGATGAGCGCGGCGAGAATGGGGAAAACAACTTGACGAATCGGATCTTGTTTCATATGCGGGATCTCCTCTGAGATATCGGCGGCAAATACAAAAGCAGTCAGACTTTCCTCGCCTGACTGCCGGTAGGTGCACACCTGTGTCCATAGCATAGTACAGGCGTGAACGCTTGTCAATCGGTTTTTTGCTGTAAATCGTGAAATTTCACGCCTTGTGCGCGCGGCCGCCGCTATGCATGGCGGCGTGCTCCCTGGCGATCTCGGCGTAGAGCGCGGGGGCCGTCCATGCGGCGTTCGTGTCCGTCAGCATGGCCTTGAGCGCGACGGGCGGGACATGCGCGGCGCGAAGCCCCTGCAGCAGCCCCTCGAGCATGCCGGGGCGAAAGTGCGCCAGGACGAGCATCTCCCCCGGGAGCGGGGCGGCGGGGGCGTCCGGCTCGCGCGGCAGCACGCCGGCCAGCGCGCCGATCGTCTGGCCGAAGTCGGCCGGGTCGACCGCCTGCACGCGGATGCCGAGCCGCAGGCACACAACCTGTATTCTGCCGAGCTTTCCGGGCTCGATTTGATAGGCGAGTAGGGTGGGCGTCATATCAGATCACCTGCTTCCAGATCAGAATAAGATACACCACGGCTGCGCACTGCAGGCACAGCAGCGCGGGAAAGCCGAAGCGAAATTCCTTATGTTTCGTCTTGTGGTGGAACACGCGCATGCCCAGCGTGCCGCCGAGCGCCCCGCCGAGCGCGGCGAGGGCGAAGAGCGTGCCCTCCGCGATGCGCCATTTGCCGGCGCGGGCCTTCGCCTTGTCGATGCCCATGGCGGCGAAGGCGATGATGTTGATGGCGGCGAGGTAGAGGAAGAGATAGCTCATCGGCGGCCGCCTTTCGCACCGGATCTTCCGGGCTTGCCGCCGGACTTTCCGGAGGCGGCGGGCTTTCCGGCTCTGCCGGGCCTGGCGGACTTTCCGGGCTTTGCGTTTTGCGCGCTGCGTGCGGCTGCGGGCTTTTTGCCGCCGCCGTAGACCTTGCCGTATTTGCGCTGGGGCGGCTGGGGTTCGGTGGGCCTGGCGGGTTTGCGCCGGTCGGTCATCGGGCGGACGAGACAGTCCTTGCCGAAGCCGATCAGGTCCTCGCGCCCGGCCTCGTGCAGCGCCTGAATGACGAGCCGGCGCTTGTCCGGCCGGCGCCACTGCAGCAGCGCGCGCTGCATGTCCTTTTCATGCGGCGTCTTGGCGACGTAGACCGGCTGCATCGTGCGCGGGTCGATGCCGGTGTGGTACATGCACGTGCTGATCGTGCCGGGGGTGGGGTAAAAATCCTGCACCTGCTCGGGCTGGCGGCCGCGGCGGTTGAGATACTCCGCGAGGGCCACGGCGTCGGCGAGCGTGCTGCCGGGGTGCGAGCTCATGAGGTACGGCACAACGTACTGTTCCTTATCATACTTGTTGTTGAGCTGGCGGTATTCGTCCATGAAGCGCTCGTACGTGCCGATGTGGGGCTTGCCCATATAGTCGAGCACGGAGTCAATGCAGTGCTCGGGCGCGACCTTGAGCTGGCCGGAGATGTGGTAGCGCACGAGCTCACGGAAGAACGCGTCGTTATCGTCGCAGAGCATGTAGTCATAGCGGATGCCGCTGCGCACGAACACCTTCTTCACGCCGGGGATCTGGCGCAGCTTGCGCAGCAGGGCGAGATAGTCCGAGTGGTCGGCGTCGATATTCGGGCACGGCGTCGGCGCGAGGCACAGCCGGTTCGGGCACATGCCGCGCTCCAACTGCTGGCGGCACGATGGGTGGCGGAAGTTTGCCGACGGGCCGCCGACATCGGATACGTACCCCTTCCAGAGCGGGTGGTGCGTCATGGCCTCGACCTCGCGGATGACGCTCGCGTGGCTGCGGCTCGTGATCATGCGGCCCTGGTGGAACGCCAGTGCGCAGAAACTGCACCCGCCGAAGCAGCCGCGGTTGTGGATCACGCTAAAGCGCACCTCCTCGATCGCGGGCACGCCGCCAAGCGGCTCGTACATGGGGTGCCACTCGCGGGTATAGGGCAGCTCGGCCACGCGGTCGAGCTCCTTCGTGTCGAGCGGCATGGCGGGCGGGTTGATGATCAGATAGCGCCCCTCGCACGGCTGGATCATGGCGCGGCCGCGCACGGGGTCATGCTCGGCGTATTCGGTGCGCGTGGCCTCGGCATAGAGGCGCTTATCGTCGCGCACGTCCTCGAACGACGGGAGCGTGATGTGGTCAAATTTGCACACGGAGGGGTCACGTGTGATGTAGCCCGTGCCAGGGATGTCCGTCATCGTGCGCACAGACTGTTTTTTCTTCAGGCGGTGGGCGATCTCGATCGTCGCTGCCTCGCCCATGCCGTAGACCAGCAGGTCGGCCGGGGCGTCGAAGAGGATGGCGCGGCGGACGGAATCGTCCCAGTAGTCGTAGTGTGCGAAGCGGCGCAGGCTCGCCTCGAGCGAGCCGAGGATGATCGGCATGTCGGGGCCGAAGGCCTCGCGCGCGCGGTTGCAGTAGACGATGGCCGCGCGGTCGGGCCGGCAGCCGGAGCGCTTGCCGGGGGAGTAAAAATCCTCGCTGCGGCGGCGCTTGGCCGCCGTGTAGTGCGCGACCATGGAGTCGAGATTGCCCGCGCCGATGAACACGCCCAGCCGCGGCCGGCCCATGGCGCGGAAGGCCTCCGCGTCGTGCCAGTCCGGCTGCGCGAGCACGGCCACGCGCAGGCCCTCGGCCTCGAGCACGCGGCTGATGACCGCCGTGCCGAAGCTCGGATGGTCGACATAGGCGTCACCGCCGACGACGAGCGCATCGTACCACCACCAGCCGCGCTCGTGCATCTCCTCGGCGGAGACGGGCAGGAAATCACACCGTTCCATGCGTCACCGTCCTGTGGATGAGCCGCCCCATGAGCAGCAGACGCTCGCGCACGCCGGGATCGCGCCCGAGCTGCACGAAGCCGCTGCGCCGGTAGAAGGCAATGGCGCGGGCATTGTTTTCCGACACGTGCAGGCGCACGGCCGCGCGGTCGTGATTCTCATAAAACCAGAACGCATAGCCCAGCAGCTGGATGGCCCAGCCGCGGCCGCGGTACTCCGGCAGCATGTACAGCAGGCTGATCCAGCCGCAGCCGGATTGCTCGTCGCGCCCGGGGTCGAGCTCGACGAGGCCGACCACGCGGTCCCCGCTCAGGACGCGCACGACGGAGCCGGGATGCTCCTGCGCGTGCCGGGCGGCGCTGCGGGCATAGAGCTCGGGCACGAAACCCTCGTCCGTCTCGTGCACGTTGCGCCAGGCGTCCCGGTAGCACTGGAGGTAAAACGCCTCGTCGCGCGGGAAACGCAGCGGCTCATAGCGCAGATCCTCCACGCCGCTGCCGCTGCCGCGCCACCAGGTCTGGCGGCCGAATGTGCTCAGTGCGGGCGGAAGGTGGCGGTTGTCGTTATAATACTCCACGGTCGTGCGCTCGCCGTCGACGAGCAGCAGGCTCACGGACGTGTTGTCGCCGTAGGGCAGGGTGGCCATCTCGCTGTTCGGGATGCCCAGCACCGTGCACAGATAGGCGCGGATGGCCATGCCGTGGCTCACGAGGACGATCGTCTGCCCGTCGTGCCGCGCGGCGAGATCCTCTATGGCGCGCTTCATGCGCTTTTGCACGTCGCGGATCGGCTCGCAGCCGGGCACGGACCAGCGGTCTGGGTCGGTGTTAAACCAGCGCATCTGCTCCGGGAATTCGTGCTCCACGTCGCCCCAGGCGCGGCCCTCCCACACGCCCATGCAGATCTCCGTCAGGCGCGGCGTGACCACGGCCGGAATGTCATGATAGCGCGTGATCGCTTCGGCCGTTGCGCGTGCGCGTGACAAATCGCTGCAGTAGAGCGCGTCGATATGCTCACGGCGGAACCGCTGCGCGAGCGCGTCGATCTGCTGCAGGCCGAGCGGGGTGATGCTCCCGTCCCAGTGCCCCTGGATGCGGCGGTAGAGGTTGCCCTCCGCTTCCGCGTGCCGGATCAGATAAATTTTCGTCATTGCGGGCCTCCAAAACTTGACCATAGTGGAATCATACAGTATAATAATCTGAATCCGCGCTTTGATTTCGCGCGGGAATGTATCAGCACCTGTACGAGCGCATTATACCGTGTTTTCGCGGCGCGCACAAGTGCTTTGGAGGGCAAAGTGAAAGTAATCCACCTCATCAGCGGGGGCGACACCGGCGGTGCCCGGACGCATGTTTACTCCCTGCTGAAATATCTCGGTCAGATCATCGACGTGCAGCTCGTGTGCTTCCGCGGCGGTGATTTTGCCGACGGCGCGGCCGCGCTCGGCATCCCGACGATGGTGCTTGGCAAGGGCTTTTTGGCAAACCTCAGGGCGCTCAGGCGGATCATCCGCGACGGGGAGTATGACCTCGTGCACTGCCACGGTGCGCTCGCAAACGTTACCGGAGCGCTGCTGCGCCGGCATTTGCATGTGCCGGTCATCAGCACCGTGCACAGCGACTACCGGCTCGACTATCTCGGCCGGCCGTTCGCCCGCGCCGTCTACGGTACGCTCAATACCTGGGCTCTGCACCAACTCGATTACCGCGTGTGCGTGTCCGACCCCATCCGCCAGCGGCTCATCGACCGCGGCTTTGAGCCGAACCGGCTCTTTTCCATCTACAACGGGCTCGACTTTTCCCACGTCGTGCCCAAGACCGACCGCGCGGCGTATTTCGCGCAGTTCGGCTATACCGTGCATGAGGGCGACGTCATCGCGGGCATTGCCGCCCGGCTCGACCCCGTGAAGGATATCCCGACGCTCCTGCGCGCAGTGGCGCTGGCCAAAAAGGCCTGCCCGCAGCTGCGCCTTGCCATCGCGGGCGACGGTAAGGAGCGTAAAAAGCTCGAGGCGCTCACAAAGGAGCTGAACCTTGAGGACAGCGTGTTCTTCCTCGGCTGGGTCAACGACCTCGACAGCTTCTACGGCGCGCTCGATATCAACACGCTCTCGTCCGTGTCGGAGGCGTTTCCCTATGCGCTGCCAGAGGGCGCGCGCGCGCATCTGGCCACCGTCGCCTCGAACGTCGGCGGCGTGCCGGCCATCATCGAGCACGGCGTGACCGGTCTGCTCATCGAACCCGGCGACGTGCGCATGCTCGCGGCCTATCTCGCGCGCTACGCGCTCGACGAAAACTACCGCCGCGAGATGGGCGAGGCGCTCTACCGGCGCGGCAAGGCCGACTTTTCCGAGGAGGCCACCGGCCTGCGCCAGCTGGAGATCTACCACGCGGTCTTCCGCATGGAGCGCAACCGGCGCGACGGTGTGCGCGACGGCGTGCTCATCTGCGGCGCCTACGGCTTCGGCAACACCGGCGACGACGCCATTTTGCAGGCTATCATCGGCGAGATGCGCCGCATCGACCCGCATATGCCCGTGACCGTGCTCTCCCGCCGGCCGAAGGACACGCGCAGCACCTGCGGCGTCAACGCCTGCCACCGGTTTCATCTTTTTGCCATCCGGCGCATCCTGCGCCGCAGCCAGCTGTTTATCAGCGGCGGCGGCAGCCTCATGCAGGACGTCACGAGCCGGCTGAGCTTATGGTATTATCTCGGCACGATCCGCATGGCGCACCGCTGCGGCTGCAAGGTGCAGATGTACGGCTGTGGCATCGGCCCGATCGTTTATGAGCGCGACCGGCGGCTCGCCGCGCGCATCATCAACGACTGTGTCGACAAGATCACCCTCCGCGAGCCGGACAGCCGCGAGACGCTCAGCGATTTCGGCGTCACGGACCCGGAGGTCATCCTCGCGTCCGACCCCGCGCTCACGCTGCCGGCCGCAGAGCGCAGCCGCATCGACCGCATCCTGCGTGAGCATGATATGGATCCGGAGGGCAAGTATATCGGCTTCGTGCTGCGCAAGTGGCCCGGCATTGAGGAAAAGGCCACCGTGTTCGCCGCCGGCGCTGTGTACGCCTACCTGAAATACAGCCTGACGCCGGTGTTCCTCAGCATCAATTTCCGCACCGACGGCGAGGCCGGCCGGCTCGTCACGGAGCATTTGAGCATCCCGTATTATATGATCGACGAGCAGATGTCCACCGGCGAGGTCATCGGCGTGCTCTCGCGCATGACGACGGTCGTATCCATGCGGCTGCACGGACTGATTTTTGCCGCCGGACAGGGCGTGCCGCTCATCGGCGTTGCCTATGACCCAAAGGTCACGGCGTTTCTCGACTATGTCGAGCAGAATAACTATATGCAGTTCGAGGCGCTCAACGAGAAGGACCTGTCCGACCTGATCGATTCGGCCGTCGCGCTCGCCGGCAGAGGCGAGGAGCTGCGTCGCCGCACCGAGCTGCTCAACCGTCAGGAGGACAATAACCGCGCCACGGCCGCACGGCTGCTTGGGAAGGAGTAAACGAGCAAAATGATCCGCAGTGCTGTTCTGGTTTCCGGCAAGGGAACAAAATTGCAAAGTCTGCTGGACTCCGTGTTCTTCGGCGAGATCCCGGAGCTGCAGCTCGTCGCCGTCATCTCGTCCGACGCCAATGCCTACGCGCTCAAGCGCGCGCGCAACGCCGGCATCGAGACCGTCGTCGTCGAGCCGGCCATGTTCCCGAACGACACGTCGTACGACATGGCCATCCGCAACAAGCTCAAGGACATGGACATCGAGCTCGTCATCAACGCGGGGTTTTATCCCGGCGTCGGCCGCGAGACGGCCAGGAGCTTCCACAACAAGGTCATCGCGGTGCAGCCGTCGCTCATCCCGGCGTTTGAGACGCTGCGCGGCGACGCGGTGCATGAGGCGGTGCTCGCCCGCGGCCTGAAGGTCACGGGGGCGACGGCGTACCTCGTGGACGAGAACGGTGGCGTCGGCCCGGTGCTGCTGCAAAAGGCAGTGCCCGTGCTTGAGGACGACGATCTCACGACGCTCAAGCGCCGCGTGCTCACTGACGCGGAGTGGAAGCTGCTGCCTGAGGCGGTCAAGCGCTTCTGCGCCGGGAAGATCCGCCTGCACGGCGGCCGCGCGCAGCTGCTCGAGTGAAAAGATAAATCGATATGAAGCGAAAACAGCCCCGGACCGTAATTGGCCCGGGGCTGTAAAACTGTTGGAACCTGCGCGCAAGTGCAAAGCGGACAGAGCAGCGGGGGAGCTCGAGGGGGCAAGGCCCGCCTCGAATCCGATTTTGCTGTCCGTCTGTTAAAAAGTTCGGCACGGGATTTTTAACGGACGGACATCCCCGGACCATTTCGGTCCGGGGATGCTTTTGCTTTTCGTGGTCAGCCGGCCATGAGGTGCACGCGGATGATGCCCTCGGCCGCTTTGAGCGCCGCCATGAACGCCTCCATCGTCGTCTGCATGTTCTCGGTCGCCGCCGTGATCGTCACGGGGGCGACGCCGCTGGTCGGGATGCTCTGGTTGATGGTGAGTATATTCGCGCCGTTTTCGGCAAAAATAGCAAGGACGGACGACAGCACGCCCTGCCGGTCGAGCAGCTCGAGGTTGAACGTCACGAGATGGCCGCGCGACATGTCCTGAAACGGGGACACGAAGTCCTTGTATTTATAAAACGCGCTGCGGCTGATGTCCACGCGCGCCACGGCGTCCGCCACCGTGCGCACTTGGCCGGTCTCGAGCAGCTCCTTGGCCTCGATCACTTTGGCGAAGATCTCGGGCAGGACGCTCGCCTCTACGAGATAGTATTTCGGTTTGTTGCCTGCTGCCATGCTGGAAGCCTCCTTTTGTGCGCGTACTGCGGGCAATTGTTTGCCTCATGCAACACAGTGTAGCACATTCCGGACGGCAGTGCAAGAATTTCTTCGAAGGGATGCGATGGTTTTTGGGTGGATTTCTCGCCTGTATTCTCGCCGGCGCGGCGATGAGCATTCAGGGCGTGATGAACACGCGCCTCGGCGGGCATATCGGCACGCTGGAGACCAACGCCTTCGTGCAGTGCACGGCGGCGGTGCTGTCGCTGCTCGTGCTGCTGTTCTGGCGCACGGGCAGCTTTGCCGCGCTGAGCGCCGCGCCGAAATACTGCTGGTTCGGCGGTGTGCTGGCGCTGGCCATCACGGTCACGGTCATGCTCGGCATGGGCAGGCTCGGCCCGACGCTCGCCGTGGCGACGATCCTCATCGCGCAGCTTTCTGCGGCCGCGGCCATCGACGCCTTCGGCATCATGGGCACGGAAAAGCTCGCCTTCGGCTGGAGCAAGTGGGCGGGGCTCGCGCTGATGACGGGCGGCGTGCTGCTCTTTAAAATGAAATAAAATGAAATGAGGCGGCGAGCCACGCTCGCCGCCTCATGTTTTGCTTTTCTTACAGGCCGATGCTCGCCAGCAGGTCCGCGATGCCGGAGGACTTGATGAGGGCGAAGATCGCACCGATGTCGTAGTGCTCATACGCCGCTTCCCAGATGCGGTCGGGGCTGCCGCCGGTCGCAAGACCGACGCCAAGCACGATCTCGCCGACGATCAGGACGCACAGCGCGATGATGAGAATGGTTTTCCAGGCTTTTTTCATGCGGCGATCTCCTTTCTGCACCAGCGCTTACCCAGGCGCACAAGCAGCCGGACCCAGCCGATGACCATGCGGATGAACAGCCAGACGGCCAGCCAGATCACGACGAGCGCGATGGCGATCACGGCGGCACCGCCGCCGAGCAGGATGAGCATATCCGCCACCACGGGCAGGCCGATGAACGCGGTCATGATCAGGCTCACACCGGCTGCACCGCACACGGCGCCGATGGCCAGCACGGCCAGATCCAGCACCAGCAGCACGGCGAACACCGGCACGCCGATGATGATCGCGCCGAGCGTGTACAGGATCGCCAGAAAGACGTTCGTCTTGTATTCCGGCTCGTAGTCGTCGTAGTATTCTTCGTCGTATTCCTCGCCGTATCCTTCGCCGGGCTGCTCGTCGTAGTAGCCGTCGTCCTCGGCGGGCTGCTCGTCGTAGTAGCCGTCGTCGGCGGCGGACTGTTCGTCGTAGTAGCCGTCGTCGTCGGCAGGCTGCTCATCGTAGTAGCCGTCGTCGTCAGCCGGCTGCTCGTCGAATGAGAGCTGCCCGTCGAGCACGGGCGCTTCGTCCGTTTCGGGCTCGTCGGGCTCCTCCGGCAGATCCGGGAACGTGAACGACGGTGCGGGTCTCTGCGCGGCGGCTGCGGTCATTGGGCGGTACTGCTCTGCGCGCGGGCGCGGCTGCGGCGTGCGCCTGGGCTGCGCCTGTGCGGGCGCGACCACGGGTGCGGCGGCCGGCGTGATCTTGCCGCTGTCGGCATACCGGATGAGGGCAACGGCGACTTTGGTCGGGTTGCCGATCTCCTGAATGAGGCGCTCCTCATCGGGCGCGTTGTCAAACATATTCTCCATCTGCGCGATGAGCGCCTGACGTGTCTGGTCGTCGGTGATCAGGCCGAGCAGGCTGCTGATCTCCGCCATGTAACTCTGTCTGTTGATAGATGGTCACCTCCAAGGGGTTCGATGCACATTGTATGGCATTCTAATTTACATATTATATTGCACGAATCAGGTGCGGTCAAGCCCGAAATGCACTTTTCGCCCGTGCGCCGGCTCTTGACAGGCGGTCTGCGGCGGGGTATCCTGTGAAAAAAGAGCCGGTTTTCCGAAAAGCCGGAAAGGAGTGGAACGCATGGAACCAAAGCGCCCCTACACCGAGACGGAGCCCGAAACGGCGGCGCAGACGCCCGAGGCCGCAGCGTCCGAGACCGCAGCGCCCGAGGCCGCGCCGGAAAAGCCGCGCGAGTCGTTTTTCCGCCGCCGGCGCCGCGAGCTTGCCGGCATCTGGCGTGAAATTTACTGCAACAGCCGCGTGCGGCGCATCCGCACATGGCAGATCGCGGTGTTCGCGCTCATGATCGTCGAGGCGGCGGTCATGGCCATCGCCGTCCACCCGGCGTACTGGGTCGGTGCGGGGTTGCTTGCACTGCTGTGCGTGAGACAGCTGTTCGACCGCCGGCCGGAGCGGCACTCCGCCGCCGGGGTCGTGCTCTACGGCGTGATCGCCGTGCTCATCGGCATTTTTGTCGCCGAGCAGCTGCTTTGAGCGCCGTGCGCGCTTGACAAACGGCGGGCGATTGCATAAAATATAAAAGTTGCCCAATACATTATAAATTACGGCTGCGCGGGTGTCCCGCGCGGCATACAGAGGAGAGTTGCGCTTATGGCCAAAGAAAAAAAGGTCGAGCAGATCACCGATATGGAAGTGGATTTCGCCCAGTGGTTCACCGACGTGTGCACCAAGGCGGAGCTTGTGGATTATTCCGACGTCAAGGGCCTGTTCGTTCTGCGTCCGTATGGCTACGCCATCTGGGAGAACATCCAGAAGGTGCTCGACGGCAAGTTCAAGGCGACCGGTCACCAGAACGTGGCCATGCCGATGCTGA
>OLGH01002465.1_pt1 | contig 14605 bp, 10 predicted proteins | sample 1604851 | NCBI WGS metagenome assembly OLGH01 (sample SAMEA3888894, study PRJEB22519) | human gut metagenome | biome: human gut; feature: human-associated habitat; material: faeces | place: Denmark | collected 2010 | reverse complement strand
ACCAGGTCTTTGCTGCATGGGTCTCGGACACCTGGAAGAACGGAGGTTCTGCCACAAAGTCGATAGCCAGCGCGTGTTTGTTGCGGGGGGCGAAAGCATCGCCATGGATCTCGTTGAACAGGTTCGGGGGAGTGCCATCCACGGTGGGCAGGCTCTCGCCCTTGGTGCCCAGCTGCGGCAGAGCCTGCAGCAGCGCCCAGGTGTAGGGATGCCATGCGTCGTAGAAGATCTCCTGAACGGTGCCGTATTCCACGATCTGGCCGGCGTACATGACGGCCACGCGGTCTGCCACGTTGGCCACAACACCCAGGTCATGGGTGATGTAGATGACGGACATGCCCAGCTCTTTCTGCAGATCGCGGATGAGCTGCAGGATCTGCGCCTGGATGGTCACATCCAGTGCGGTGGTCGGCTCGTCGCAGATCAGGATCTGCGGGCGGCAGGCCGCTGCAATGGCGATGACGACACGCTGGCGCATACCGCCGGAAAACTCGTGCGGATACTGCTCGTAGCGGCGCTCCGGGTCGGGGATGCCGACCTTGCCCAGCATCTCGATGGCAGCCTTCTTGGCGGCTTCGCCTTTCAGGCCCTGGTGATGCTCGATGCTCTCCTGGATCTGCTTGCCGATCTTCTTCAGCGGGTTCAGGCTGGTCATCGGGTCCTGCATGACCATGGCGATCTTTTTACCGCGGACACCAAGCCAGTCCTTTTCGGTGAACTTGGTCATATCGCGGCCTTCGTACAGGATGGAGCCGCCGGTGATGGTACCGTTGGCATCCAGCATACCCACAAAGGTCTTGGTAAACACGGACTTGCCGGAGCCGGACTCGCCGACGATGGCGAGGGTCTCGCCCTCATACAGGTCCAGCGAGCACTTGCGGATGGCGTTCAGTTTGCGGCCGCGCAGGCTAAAAATGATCTCCACGTCTTTGGCAGAGATAATCGGTTTTCTATCCATTTACGTTTCTCTCTCCAATCTATCAAACGTGGTTGCGCGGGTCTGCCGCATCCGACAAAGCGTTGCCCATGATGTAGAACGAGATCGAGATGATGGACACGATGGATGCAGGGAAGACCAGCAGGTACGGGTAATCCAGGAAGAAGCCGCGCACCTTGCTCAGGAGCAGGCCCAGAGACGGGGTGTCGATGCCCAGACCCAAGCCCAGGTAGGACAGCGTAGACTCCAGGTTGATGGTGGCGGGGATGGAAAGCGCCATGCGCAGGATGATGACAGAGACCAGATACGGCAGGATGTTCTTGGTCAGAACACGCCACAGCGGGGTGCCAAGGCAGCGGGAAGCGAGGTTGTACTCGCGGTCACGGTACATGAAGACCATGTTGCGGACACGGCGCGCCATGGACAGCCAGTTGATGGCGATCATCGAGATGGCCATGATCCAGAAGCTCTGACCGATCATCAGGGCGATCAGGGTCATATAGATGATATAGGGCACATTGTCGATCAGGTTGTACAGCTCCGTGAAGAAGCGGTCCAGGCTGCGAACGTAGCCCCAGATCAGGCCGAAGATGACGCCGACGATGCTCTCGCCAACGGCAACGACCAGAGCCAGACGGATGGAGACCTGGGTGGCGTACCACACCTGGCACCAGTAGTCACGGCCGAGGTTGTCGGTGCCGAACCAGTATTCGCTGTTCGGGTTGATGAATGCCTTGCTCGTATCCGAGATCAGGGTGGTGTAATCGTACTTGCCAATGGCCAGTGCGATGAAGGAGAACACGCTCAGTGCCAGGAACAGGATCAGGCAGAAGACAGCGACCTTCTGCTTGAGGAAGTTCTGGATGACGGAACCCCAGTAGGAATAGTTGGAATAGCCGATGCGCTCGGCTTCTTCCGGAGAGTATTCGACGAAGTAGAACAGTTCGTCCTGCTTCTTGCCCTCAAAATCCGATGCCTTAGCCATCAGCGAGCTTCCTCCTTTCCGGTCAGAGTAATACGCGGGTCGACCACCATCATCAGCACGTCGCCCAGGAAAACACCCACGATGCCCAGAACGGCATACAGGATGACCAGCGTCTGCACGACGTTCAGGTCATAACGCTGGATGGCGTCGGTCAGCAGGGGGCCCATGCCGGGGACGGAGAAGAAGCGCTCCATCAGCAGAGAGCCGCCGACCGTCAGCAGGATGGACTGGGGGATATACTGCACCATGGGGACCATGGCGTTGCGCAGCACGTGCTTGAACATGATCTCGCGGGAGCTCAGGCCCTTGACACGCGCCAGTTTGATGTAGTCGCGGGTGAGTTCATCGACCATGTAGCGGCGGGTCCACAGGGCATAGCCTGCAATGGAAGCCAGCGACAGGCAGGTGATGGGCAGCACGCTGGACGCACTCACATTGCGGGTGGAGTACAGCGTGGGGAAGCCCAGGTACTTGGAGCCGAAGACCAGGACCAGCGAATACGAGACCAGAGAAGGAACTGCGTTGACGAACACGGTGTAAGCCGTGCCGATCCAGTCGAACACTTTGTCCTTGAATGCGGCCTGCAGAATGCCCATCAGCACACCCAGCACCAGAGAGATGCCGGAGGCGGTGAGGCCCAGGCGCATCGAGACGCCGAACTTTTTGCCGATGACCTTGACCACCGATGCACCGTTCTGGATGCGGCGGGATGTGCCGAAGTCCAGATGCAGCAGATCGTTGTAGAACTTGATCAGCTGGGTGGGGATGGGGTCGGTCAGGCCGGCTGCTTCCAGAGCAGCGGTCTTCTGCTGATCGGTGAACTTCATGAGCTGTTCCTCGGTGAAGTAGTAGTCCGTCGGCAGACAGCGCATCATCAAAAAGACGGCTGTTGCGATCAAAAAGATTGTGACAAGCGACTGGAGCAGCCGCTTAACCGTGTATTTTAACATGTTATCGAACCTTTAACTTTTATTTTGGGGTGCGGTGGAAAACTCAGGCCTTGGTGGCAGCATCGAATGCAGCAGCGAACTCCTCGTACTGCTCGGTGGTGTAAGCCTCTTCGCTGGTCTCCCAGTTGACAGCCTTGTAGTTGCAGGGGCCGTACATGGCGTTGATCTTGCTGTACTCGTTGGCGTGGGTCAGAGTCCAGGCCACATCGAAGTAGCAGGGGCAGGCCAGAACGTTGTTCAGCATGCTGGCCTCAGCCTTTGCGAAGGCAGCATAGCGGGCATCGGTATCATCGACGATGGCCTTTGCGGTGTTGACCAGATCGGTGAACTCCTCGTAGCAGGCCACCAGATCCTTCTGCCAGTCAGCGGGGCCGGCCTCGACGACCTTGGCGATGTTGGAGTAGTACCAGCTGTAGTAGGCGTTGTCGTCGTGCAGGATCTCCTGACCAACGAAGTTGACGGGGTCACCGAAGTCAGCGCCCCAGCCGTTGATGACGAAGCTCTGCAGCTGAGGATTGCGGACTTCCTGGGTGATGGAGGAAACGTAGGTCTTGATGTCCAGCACGATGAAGTCATCGCCGAAGCTGTCGGTGAAGCACTGCTTCAGGACGGTTGCGCTGTCCAGAGCGGTGGAGTTGCCGGCGATGATGTAGTAAGCAGCGTGGACGGGGAAGGTGACGCCGACGGCGCTCAGCTCGTCCATAGCCTGCTTCTTCAGATCTGCGATGTCGCCATTGTTGGCGCGCAGGCGGATCATGGTCTTGCCGTCATAAGACTCCTTGTCGAAGCCCATCTCCTTGGCGACCAGGGTGGAGTACTCCTCGCCCTTGGTGTTGTAGCAGACGCCCGGCATGGTGTAGTAGTCGTTCTCGCACTTCAGGGGGTTGATCTTGTTGGTACGTGCATACCAGTTGGTCAGCTCAAGGCCCTTGTAGAAGCACTGACGGAAGGCGGTGTTGGCGATGGCCTTATTCCAGTTGTCGTCGGGGGTGCCGTCCTCGTTGTTCTTCTGGTAGTTGAAGTGCATCTGGTAGCTGTACTTCTTGGGGCGCTTCTCGCACAGCTGAGCATTGTACTCGCTGTTGGGATCGGCCTGGATGGTGGTCAGGGTGCTCTCGCCCACATCCATCTCGTCCAGCTCACGGTTCTGATACAGCTGGAAAGTAACGGTGCCGTCGCTGATCATGGTAACGGTGAAGCGGTCGAAGCGGGACACATCGTCTGCACCATAGTAGTTGGGGTTGGGGATGTAGCTCTTGGTGTTCTGGCTGATGAACTCCTCCACCACATACGGGCCATTGTACCACATGTTGGTGTAATCGCAGGCACGGAAGCCCTCGATGCCCAGCTCGGTGATCAGGTCCTCAGAGACGGGGTAGAAGCTGGTGTAGGCTGCCACGGTATCGAAGTACGGGCAGGGAGCCTTGCAGGTGAAGACCAGGGTGTAATCATCGGTAGCCTCAACGCCCACACCGGCGGCCAGCATATCTTCGTAGGTCAGGTCGGCAGCAGCGTCGCCCATGTCGCTGGTCTTCTGGTAGTAGTCCGCAGCGCCCACCAGAGTCTCGTTGGGCATGGAGGTGTTGTTGGCCTGGTTCTTGGCTGCGTTCAGCACCCACTCCAGACCCACGAGGAAGTCCTTGCTGGTCAGGTGAGCCTTGACCTCGCCGTTGACGTCCACCCAGTCGACATCGTCGCGCAGGTTGAAGGTCCAGACGGAGGAGTCCTCATTGTGGCTCCACTCCTTGGCCACGGAAGGCACAGCCTTGCCGTAGCAGTCAAAGCTCAGCAGGCCCTCCCACAGGTTGGTGGTGACATTCATGTCGGAAGCCATCTGGCTGTACAGCATGTTCCAGCTCTCCAGCTCACGGTTGGTGCTCTCCCAGGAGATGAACTCCTTCAGCGGAGTAGCGCCGGTGGTGTTGGGGGCGCTGGTTGCGCCGGAAGAAGCAGAAGCAGCGGTGGAGCTGCTGGAGCTGCCGCCGCAGGCTGCCAGGATGCCGGCGGCACCAACAACGCCGGAAGCCTTCAGAAAGCTGCGGCGGCTGATTGCATGAGACTCGTGATTGATGTTCATTGTGTTATCCTCCCTAGAATTTTTTCCGTGCTTCGGTGCATGGTGCAGGGCGCGTTGTCCTGCTTGTTTCCCACTCCTTTGCGGGAGCTTCGCATCTCCTGTACTGCTGAGGAATACAAAAGAGCGCAGATACAGACCCCTCTGTCTGTGCCTGTGCTCCTCCCGCAAAACCTTAACACGCTGATTATTATACCATTAAAAGAATAAGCTGTCAATGGAGCATGGACAGGAACCTCTTCAAAAAAGAAAGACAGACTGTGAAAAATGATGAAATATATTTGTTTTTGCCTGACGAAGGATGCAAAAAGTTTAACACTGTTTTTGAAATACAAAACAACCGAAATTGTTCTTCACAAACGAACAGATGCGAAACGCTTTACATAATAAAAGAGCGGAAGCCATCCGCTTTGCGAACAGCTCCCGCCGGGGGAAAAGTGCTTAACTTAGAATGCGCTCAAAAACCGATCAGGCCTGAGTGGCTGCATCGAAAGCAGCGGCGAACTCCTCGTACTGCTCGGTGGTGTAAGCCTCTTCGCTGGTCTCCCAGTTGACAGCCTTGTAGTTGCAGGGGCCGTACATGGCGTTGATCTTGCTGTACTCGTTGGCGTGGGTCAGAGTCCAGGCCACATCGAAGTAGCAGGGGCAGGCCAGAACGTTGTTCAGCATGCTGGCCTCAGCCTTTGCGAAGGCAGCATAGCGGGCATCGGTATCATCGACGATGGCCTTTGCGGTGTTGACCAGATCGGTGAACTCCTCGTAGCAGGCCACCAGATCCTTCTGCCAGTCAGCGGGGCCGGCCTCGACGACCTTGGCGATGTTGGAGTAGTACCAGCTGTAGTAGGCGTTGTCGTCGTGCAGGATCTCCTGACCAACGAAGTTGACGGGGTCACCGAAGTCAGCGCCCCAGCCGTTGATGACGAAGCTCTGCAGCTGAGGATTGCGGACTTCCTGGGTGATGGAGGAAACGTAGGTCTTGATGTCCAGCACGATGAAGTCATCGCCGAAGCTGTCGGTGAAGCACTGCTTCAGGACGGTCGCGCTGTCCAGAGCGGTGGTGGAACCGGCCAGGATATAGTAAGAGCAGTGCACCGGGAAGGTGACGCCGATGGCGCTCAGCTCGTCCATGGCCTGCTTTTTCAGGTCGGTGATGTCGCCGTTGTTGGCGCGCAGACGCTTCATGGTCTTGCCATCATACTTCTCGCCGTCCAGACCCAGCTCCTTAGCGACCAGGCTGGTGTAATCGGTGCCGTCGGTGGTGTAGCACAGGCCGCTCATGGTAAAGAAGTCGTTCTCGCACTTCAGCGGGTTGATGGGGTTGTAGCGAGCGTAGAACTTGGACAGCTCCAGACCCTTGGAGAAGCACTGGCGGAATGCCTTGTTGGCGATGGCCTTGTTCCAGTTCTCATCGGCGGTGCCGTCGGCCTTGCGCTTGTCGTAGTTGAAGATGAAGCAGTAGCTGAACTTCTTGGGGCGCTTCTCGCACAGCTGCTGGTTGAACACGTTGGAAGGATCGGCCTGGATGGTGGCGATGCTGCTCTCGCCCAGATCGACCTCGTCCAGCTCACGGTTCTCGTACAGCTGCAGGCTGATGGAGCCATCGGAGATCATGGTGATGGTCAGGCGCTCAAAGCGGCTGACGTTGGCTGCATCGTAGTAGCTGGGGTTGGGGATATAGCTCTTGGTGTTGCCCTGGATATACTCCTCGACGACGTACGGGCCATTGTACCACATGGTGGTGTTGTCGCAGCCGCGGAAGCCCTCGATGCCCAGCTCGTCGAGCAGGGCGGGAGCGACAGGGTAGAAGCTGTTGTAAGCCGCCACGGTGTCGAAATACGGGCAGGGATCCTTGCAGGTGAAGACCAGAGTGTAGTCATCGGGAGCCTCGATGCCGACACCGGCAGCCAGCATGTCCTCATAGGTCATGTCGGCAGCAGCGTCGCCGGCTGCCTTGGTCTGCTCGTAGTAATCGGCAGCGCCCACGACGGTATCGTTGGGCATGGAGGTGTTGTTGGCCTCATTCTTGTAGGCGTTCATGACCCACTCGAAGCCGACCAGGAAGTCCTTGCTGGTCAGGTGGTCCTTCACCTCGCCGTTGGCATCGACCCAATCGACGTCATCGCGCAGGTGGAAGGTCCAGACGGTGGAATCGTCGTTGTGCTCCCAGCTGGAAGCGATGGCGGGCACGACCTTGCCGTAGCAGTCGAAGCTCAGCAGGCCGTCCCACAGGTTGGTGATGACGTTGGCGTCGGAAGCCTGCTGGGTGTACAGCATGTTCCAGCTCTCCAGCTCGCGGTTGCCGCTCTCAAAGGAGATGAACTCCTTCAGCGGGGTGGCACCGGTGGTGTTGGGGGCTGCGGCACCGCTGGTGGAAGCAGCGCTGCTGCCGTTGTCGGACTTGCCGCCGCATGCGGCCAGCAGGCTGGCTGCGCCGACCATGCCTGCGCCCTTGAGGAAGCTGCGGCGGTCGAGCTTGTGAGACTCAAAATTGATACTCATGGATGGATCCTCCCAGATCTCTGGCACAGGCGGTCTGCCTGCGCCGTTTTTTCCTATTCCTGAACGAGTGTGGCCTGTCCTCCACGAAAAAATGCACAGGAAGGGCAAAAGTCACACTTCGGATATTTTAGCACTGTATTGAAAAGAAGTCAATGGATTAAAGCAATGAATTGAAAACAAAAGGGTGACAGCCACTTTTGCATGAAAAGCAGTAACGGAAAAATGCAAAAGAATCCAAAGCACCGGGTGGCTGCGGGAAGCGGCAGACTTCAAAAGAAAAAAGTGGACTGTTTTTTCACCACGGACGATTCTGCTATCTTTTTTCATAAAAACATGCTACAATAAAATGTATCTGTATCGGAATAAGGAGCAAACCATGAAAAAACTACGCGCGATGTACAAAGGCTATATGCTTCATCCCATCTTATATAAAACTGTGACCCGCACTTCCATCGTGGCTGTGCTGATGCTGCTGTGGGAGCGGTATGTCAGCGACGGCACCTTCTCCATGTGGGAGGCACCGGGCTTTCTGTGCGGCGTGGTGCTGCTCATCTGGGCGTGGGTGGACTATATGCGGCTGGACGGCCTGACCATCCACCATCTGCTCGAAGAACTCAAGGGGATCAAGCCGCAGAAAAAGTTCCATGCCACCCGCTCCATCATGGACTATGCCGACGAGAAGATCGTCTCCTTTGAGGAGCTGGAGCCGGAGGAGCGTACCTATTGTAGTATGCTCTCCAATCTGGTGCTGGGGGTGCCGCTGGTGGTGGTGGCGCTCTGCATCAGCTTTTTATAAGGAAGGGTGCAGACCATGGAGAAACCGCACAAGCAGCTGGTGGTGGGCATCCTCGCCCATGTGGACTCCGGCAAGACCACCCTTTCCGAAGCCATGCTCTACCGCGCCGGTGCCATCCGGAAGCTGGGCCGCGTGGACCACAAGGATGCCTTTCTCGACACCGACGCGCTGGAAAAGGCGCGCGGCATCACCATCTTTTCCAAACAGGCCCTGCTGACGGCAGGAAACACCGACTTCACCCTGCTGGATACCCCCGGCCATGTGGACTTTTCCACCGAGACCGAGCGCACCCTGCAGGTGCTCGATTATGCAGTGCTGGTCATCAGCGGCACCGACGGCGTCCAGAGCCACACCGAAACGCTCTGGCGTCTGCTGCGGCGGTATCACATCCCGACCTTCGTTTTCCTCAATAAGATGGACCTGCCCGGCCCCGGCCGGGAGGCGCTGCTGGAACAGCTCAACCATCGGCTGGGGGACGGCTTTGTGGATTTCGGGGCCGATGCGTCCGCCCGCGACGAAGCGCTGGCCCTCTGCGACGAGCGGCTGATGGAAACCGTTCTCGACAAAGGGGAGCTGACCGATGCCGACATTCTCCCGGCCATCGCCCGGCGGCATGTGTTTCCATGCTGGTTCGGTGCAGCGCTCAGGCTGGAGGGTGTGGACGAACTTTTGGCCGGGCTGGACCGCTTCACCCGCCCGGCTCCCGCGCTGGAAGCTTTCGGCGCACGGGTGTTCAAGATCTCGCAGGATGAGCAGGGGGCCCGGCTGACCTGGCTGCGCGTGACCGGCGGCGAGCTGAAGGTCAAGGCCCAGCTCACCGGCGAAGTGGACGGGGAGCCCTGGGCCGAAAAGGCCAACCAGCTCCGCCTCTACTCCGGTGCCAGGTATACGCTGGCCGAGCGCATCGGGCCGGGGCAGGTCTGCGCCGTCACCGGACTGACCAAAGCCCGCCCCGGCGAGGGTCTGGGCGCAGAGCGGGACGGCGACCTGCCGGTCCTGGAGCCGGTGCTGAGCTATCAGGTGCTTCTGCCGGAGGGGGCCGACGTCCACGCAGCTCTCGGCAAGCTCCACCGGCTGGAAGAAGAGGAACCCCAGCTCCACGTCGTCTGGAACGAGACGCTGGGCGAGATCCACGTCCAGCTCATGGGCGAGATCCAGCTGGAGGTGCTCCGGAGCCTGCTGGCAGAGCGCTATGGGCTGGAGGTGTGCTTCGGCCCCGGCGGCATTTTATATAAGGAGACGATCACCGAGGCCATCGAGGGCGTGGGCCACTATGAGCCGCTCCGCCACTATGCCGAAGTCCACCTCAAGCTGGAACCTCTGCCCCGCGGCAGCGGGATGCAGTTTGCGGCCGACTGCCGCGAAGAGGTGCTGGATAAGAACTGGCAGCGTCTGGTGCTGACCCATCTCGAAGAAAAACAGCACCTTGGTGTGCTGGCCGGTGCCCCGCTGACCGATGTGAAGATCACCCTCATCGCGGGCCGCGCCCACCTGAAGCATACCGAGGGCGGCGACTTCCGGCAGGCGACCTACCGCGCGGTGCGGCAGGGTCTGATGATGGCCGCGCAGATCCACAAAGTGCAGCTGCTGGAGCCGTGGTACGCCTTCCGGCTGGAACTTCCGGCCGAGAATGTAGGCCGTGCGATGAACGACATCCAGCAGATGGGCGGCAGCTTCGACCCGCCCCAGACGGCTCCGGATGGCCAGACGGCCACCCTGACCGGCACAGCCCCAGCCTCCACGATGCGCAGCTACCCGATGGATGTGGTGGGCTACACGCGGGGCCGGGGGCACCTGAGCCTGACGCTGGATGGCTACCGCCCCTGCCACAACACCGACGAGGTGCTGGCTGCCATCGGCTACGAGCCGGAACATGACCTCGACAACCCGGCGGATTCGGTCTTCTGCTCCCATGGGGCCGGGTTCATGGTGCCCTGGGAACAGGTGCGCAGCCACATGCACGTGGACAGCGGCTGGGGCAAGACCGCCCGCCCGGCGGAAGAGGCCACCACCCGGCCCCGCCGGATGGCCGCCTACCGCGCCACACTGGAAGAGGACGCCGAGCTGCTGAAGATTTTTGAGCAGACCTATGGCCCCATCAAGCGGGACCCGCTGGCCGCATTCCGCCCGACCCGGAAGACCGAGCGCCTGGATTTTGACGCCGAGCAGTGGGAGATCGCGCCCGAATACCTGCTGGTGGATGGCTACAACATCATCTTTGCGTGGGATGAGCTGAACGAGCTCTCCAAACAGAGCCTTGATGCCGCCCGCAAGAAGCTGATGGACATCCTGTGCAACTATCAGGGGTTCAAAAAGTGTGTACTCATCCTCGTGTTCGATGCCTACCGTGTGCCGGGCAGCCCCGGCGTCATCGAGCAATATCACAACATCCACGTTGTCTACACCAAGGAGGCCGAGACGGCGGATATGTTCATCGAGCATGTCACCCACGAGATCGGCAAGGGGCGGCGGGTCCGCGTGGCCACCTCCGACGGCATGGAACAGATCATCATTCTGGGCCACGGTGCCCTTCGCGTCTCGGCCCGCATGTTCCATCAGGAAGTGCAGGAGGTCGAGAAGGAGATCCGGAACTATTTGCAGGGAGAGGTGTAAACCTTATGAAAACAGACGCCGCGTATGTTTGGGCGTGTCTTCGCCCCCGCCCGCGGGACAGCCACAAAGGCACCTTCGGGGCTGTGCTGGCCGTGGCAGGCAGCGCAAGCTACCGGGGTGCGGCAGCGCTGGCGGTGGAGGGCGCTCTGCGCACCGGTGCGGGCATCGTCACGCTGGCCAGCGTGGAACCGGTGCTGGCGGCGGTGTCTGCCCGCCTGCCGGAGTGCTGTCTCTGCCCCTGCGAGGCCGGAGCCGAAGGGGGCATCGCGCCGGAGAGTATCCCCCGCATCCAGCGCCAGAAGGCGACCGTCCTTCTGCTGGGGCCGGGGCTTGGATACACGGCCCAGAGCGCGGCCCGCGCTGCCGAGACCCGGATGCTGGTGCAAACGCTCCTGCCCGGTTTTGCGGGCAGTGCCGTGCTGGACGCCGACGGCCTGAACGCCGCCGCCGACCTGCTGCAAGCTGGAAAAACGCTTCATCCGAAGGGTGAACTGATTTTAACACCCCACCCCGGCGAGATGGCCCGGCTGACCGGGCTGTCCGCTGCGGCCATCCACGCCGACCGGGAGGGCACCGCCCTGCGGTTTGCCAGAGCGTGGAACGCCGTGGTCGTGCTCAAGGGGGCGCAGACGGTCATTGCGGCCCCGGATGGCCGGTGCGCGGTGAACCACACCGGCAACCCCGGCCTGTCGCGCGGGGGCAGCGGCGATGTGCTGGCCGGTATGACCAGCGCTCTGCTGGCCTGCGGGCTGCCTGCCTTTGAGGCCGCCGTCTGCGCGGTTTACCTCCACGGGGCCGCTGCCGACCGCGCCGCCGCCGTGCACGGCGAAGCCGGGATGCTCCCGCACGACCTCTTTGCAGCCCTCGGCACCCTGTTTGCCGAGAACGGCCGCTGAACCAGAGAACCAAAAGAAACGCTTCCTTTCCGCCGGATTTGTGTTATACTGGACGTGTAACCAAATCTGCTGGAAAGGGGCGTTTTTTGTTATGGTTCCTGCGCTGGAAAAGATCATCCAGGAGAGCGACAGCATCGTCTTCTTCGGCGGTGCGGGTGTCTCCACGGAGAGCGGCATCCCGGACTTCCGGAGCGTGGACGGGCTGTATCATCAGAAATACGATTACCCGCCCGAAACCATCCTGAGCCACACCTTCTGGGAACAAAATCCAGAGGAATTTTACCGTTTTTACCGCGATAAGCTCATCGTGAAAGGGGCGAGGCCCAATGCAGCCCATCTGCGGCTGGCCAAACTCGAACACGAGGGCAGGCTGAAAGCGGTCGTCACCCAGAACATCGACGGCCTGCACCAGGCGGCGGGGTCCAAAACGGTCTATGAGCTGCACGGCAGCACCCTGCGCAACTACTGCACCGGATGCGGCAAGTTCTACGACATCGACTTCATCGCCAACAGCACCGGTGTGCCCCACTGCCCGGACTGCGGCGGCATCGTCAAGCCGGACGTGGTCCTTTACGAAGAGGGGCTGGACGACGAGGTCGTCTCCGGGGCCGTGCAGGCCATCCGCCGGGCCGATACCCTCATCGTGGGCGGCACCAGCCTGGTGGTCTACCCGGCGGCGGGGCTGCTGCGGTATTTCCGGGGCCGGCATCTCGTCGTCATCAACATGCAGCCCACCCCGGCGGACGAAAGCGCAGACCTGTGCATCGCCCAGCCCATCGGGCAGGTGCTCCGCGAGGACGTGGAATTGGAGGAGAAGCGATGAAAGCCGTCATTCTGGAACGCTATGTCATGCACGAGGGCGACCTCGACTGGTCGGGGGTCAAGGCCCTCATCCCGGATACCACCAGCTACGTCCGCACGGCCTACGAGGAGATCGCGCCCCGCATCGGGGATGCCGAGGTCGTTTTCCTCAACAAATGCCGGATGGATGAAGCCATCCTGGCCCAGTGCCCGAACCTGAAGTTCGTGGGCATCATTGCCACCGGCACCGACAATCTGGATCTGGACGCCTGCCGCCGCCATGGCGTGGCTGTGGCAAATGTGCCCGGCTACTCGACCTACAGCGTGGCGCAGATGACCTTCAGCCTGCTGCTGGCCATCGTCCAGTGTGCCGAGCGGTATGACCGCGCCGTCAAGGATGGTCTGTGGCAGCTGGATATCCCGGCAGGCTACGGCCTGCTGCCCCAGATGGAGCTGTACGGCAAGACCTTCGGCATCTATGGCTACGGCAGCATCGGGCGGCAGACGGCCCGCATCGCCAGAGCATTCGGGATGCGGGTACTCGTCTGCACCCGGACCGTCCGGCCGGAATATGCCGCCGACGGTGTGGAATTCGTAGCGTTTGCCGACCTGCTAAAGGAGAGCGACGTCCTCAGCCTTCACTGCCCGGCCACGCCCCAGACGCGGGGGCTCATTGGTGCGGAGGCACTGGCGCAGATGAAGCCCGGTGCCATCCTGCTGAACACCGCGCGCGGTGCCCTTGTGGACGAAGCAGCGGTCACGGCGGCGCTCCGCAGCGGGCAGCTGGGCTTTTACGGGGCCGACGCCTTTGCCACCGAACCCCTCCCGGCGGACAGCCCGCTCCGGAAGGAACCCCACGCCCTCCTCACCCCGCACATTGCATGGACGACAAAGGAAGCGCTGCAGAACCTGATGGACATCACCACCCGGAACCTGCGCACCTTCCTGGACGGAAACGGCGAGCACATCGTCAACCGATAACAATGAAAAAGGAGAACGAATCATGCAGGCAACCATCCACAACGAATTTCTGACGCTGACCGTGGACACCCTTGGCGCGGAGGCCGTCAGCCTGAAGAATGCAGCGGGCGAAGAGCTGCTCTGGCAGGCCGACCCGGCGGTCTGGAAGCGTCATGCGCCCATCCTCTTCCCCTGGACGGGCAAACTGCCCGGCGGCACCTTCACCCATGACGGCAAGACCTATAAGGGCGGCCAGCACGGCTTTGCGCGGGATCTGGAGCACACCCTGCTCCGCGCCGAGGGCGACACCATTGAGCTGGAACTGCGCTCGGACGATGCGATCAAGGCCGAGCGCTTCCCCTTCGATTTTGTCCTCACCAGCACCTTCCGGCTGGAGGGGAAGACCGTCCACCACACCCTGACGGTCGCAAACCCCGAAACCGCCGCGGAGGAGCTGCGCTTCGGCATCGGCTACCACCCGGCCTTCCGCATCCCCTTTGATGCCAGCCACACCACCACCGATTATGAGTTCCGCTTCGACCAGCCCGAAAGCCCGATGATTTTGGATGCTTACCCCAACGGCCTGCTGACCGGCAGGTGCGGCTACCGGTGGAAAAACGTCTCCGCCATCCCGCTCACGGACGACCTCTTCGCCAACGACAGCTTCTGCATGGCGGGCCTGCGCACCAGGACGCTGGGCATCTACGAAAAGGACACCGGCCGCCACATCGTCTGCAACGTCGAGGGCTACCCGTATTCCCTCATCTGGTCGGCCCCGGCAAAGCCGGTCCGCTTCGTCTGCATCGAGCCGTGGCAGTCCCTGCCCGGTGCCGAGAGCGACCCGCAGGCCTGGACCGAACGCGCTGCCGCCGCCTGCCTCGCCCCCGGCCAGCACTGGGCCACGACCCTGAGCACGACGTTCGAGCGCTGAAGCAAAATTTGGCAAAGAATCCGGAAAACCTCTTGACAGCGGGGACGCAGTCTGATTTAATAAGGCCCGATAAAAGGGAGTAAAGGGCGCTTCGCAGGGTCTGCGGGGTGCTGCATGGCAGCGTCATCACGGCAGAAATGCCCGATGTCATGTGTTCGCTTGA
>OLGH01002464.1_pt1 | contig 14611 bp, 9 predicted proteins | sample 1604851 | NCBI WGS metagenome assembly OLGH01 (sample SAMEA3888894, study PRJEB22519) | human gut metagenome | biome: human gut; feature: human-associated habitat; material: faeces | place: Denmark | collected 2010 | reverse complement strand
GTGACGAAGCTATTTTGAAATCAGATGTAGAAGAGGCCCGTATGGATGCCTTGTATAATGGACGCAGATTTGACGGCGATCCTTATTGTGTAATTCCTGAAGAGATTGCTGTGCAGAAGTTATTCCTGCATCAGGCAAAGTTGGACAGTATCGAGGTTTCCGAAGCGGAAATCATCCAGCGTGTGGATATGATGACCAACATGTACATCCAGCAGATCGGTTCCAGAGAGAAGATGGAGGAGTATTTCAATAAAACTTCCACCCAGATTCGTGAGACGCTGCGTGATAATGCACGTGACGGATTGACCGTTCAGAAGATGCAGCAGAAACTGGTAGGAGAAATCAAAGTGACTCCGGCAGAAGTACGCCGTTATTTTAAAGACCTTCCACAAGATAGTATTCCTTACATTCCGACACAGGTAGAAGTGCAGATCATTACTTTACAACCGAAAATTCCTATCTCGGAGATTGAGGATGTAAAAAAGACGTTGCGTGATTATACGGATCGTGTGACAAAAGGAGAAATTGACTTCTCTACATTGGCGCGTTTGTATTCGGAAGACAAGGCATCTGCCATTAAAGGTGGTGAATGTGGATTCATGGGACGTGGTATGATGGACCCTGCTTATGCGAATGTAGCGTTCAGTTTGCAAGATCCGAAGAAAGTTTCTAAGATTGTGGAGTCGGAATTTGGTTTCCACATTATCCAGTTGATTGAAAAACGTGGTGATCGTGTCAACACTCGCCATATCTTGTTGCGTCCGAAAGTATCGGAAAAAGAACTGACCGAGGCTTGTGCCCGTCTGGATTCTATTGCTGATGATATTCGTGCCAACAAATTTACATTTGATGATGCGGCTGCCGTTATCTCACAGGATAAAGATACTCGTAACAACCATGGTATTATGGTGAACATCAATGAAAATTCAGGTGTGACTACTTCTAAGTTCCAGATGCAGGATCTTCCTCAAGACGTTGCTAAGGTAGTGGATAAGATGAATGTAGGCGAAATTTCCAAAGCCTTTACAATGATTAATGAGAAAGATGGAAAAGAAGTATGTGCTATCGTGAAGTTGAAAGCAAAAATCAACGGCCATAAAGCAACCATTGCAGAAGACTATCAGGACCTGAAAGAAATTGTGATGGAGAAACGCCGTGAAGAGATGTTGCAGAAATGGATTCTGGACAAGCAGAAACATACTTATGTACGCATCAACGAAAACTGGCAGAAGTGTGACTTCAAGTATCCGGGTTGGGTCAAGAAGGACTGATGTAACCTTGCTTTGATTTTATATGCTGAAAACAAATAAGAAAAATAAACAACAAGACAGGCATAGATGGCTCCTTATAGGCTTTCTATGCCTGTTTGGTGTATGTCTTGTAGCACAAGTGAGGCCAACAGGACAGAAACCTGTGACAGGGGATTCAATTAAATCGGCTGCGGATACGTCTAAGTCGGCTCCAAAAGCCAAAACACCGGCAGGCAATAAGAAACAGTCGGACAACAAGAAGCAACCGGAGAATAAAAAGACCAAAGTTTATCTGCTTCATGCTGATGAAGGTCAGGCGGATAAGTTGGCGCGTCCGGATGTGCAGGTGTTGATTGGTAACGTGAAATTGCGGCATGACAGTATGTATATGTACTGTGACAGTGCACTGATTTTTGAGAAAACCAACTCTGTGGAGGCCTTCAGTAATGTGCGTATGGAACAGGGAGACACTTTGTTCATCTACGGTGATTATCTTTATTATGACGGAATGACGCAAATAGCGCAGCTTCGTGAAAATGTGAAGATGATTAACCGGAACACCACCCTGTTGACAGATAGCTTGAACTACGACCGTCTCTACGACCTCGGATATTATTTCGAGGGAGGAACCTTGATGGATGAAGAGAATGTATTGACTTCCGATTGGGGAGAATACAGTCCTGCAACAAAACAGTCGGTATTCAACCATGATGTGAAGTTGGTAAACCCTAAGTTTGTGTTGACTTCCGATACATTAAGGTATAATACGGAAAACAAAATCGCAGTTATTCTCGGACCTTCCAATATCGTCAGTGATAATAATCATATCTATTCGGAACGGGGATTCTATAACACAATGACCGAACAAGCCGAATTGTTAGACCGTTCGGTACTGACCAATCAGGGAAAGAAACTGGTAGGCGACAGTCTGTTCTATGACCGTATCATCGGTTATGGCGAGGCGTTCGATAATGTGAAGATGACAGATTCCATTAATAAGAATATGCTGACGGGTGATTATTGTTTCTATAATGAATTGACAGACTCCGCGTTTGCGACGAAACGTGCGGTGGCAATCGACTACTCGCAAGGGCCTGACAGTCTTTTTATGCATGGCGATACATTGCAGTTGGTGTCTTACAACCTGAATACCGATTCCGTTTTCCGGTTGATGAAGGCTTATCACAAGGTACGTATGTATCGTACGGATGTTCAGGGAGTATGTGACTCACTGGTCTATAATTCGAAGGATTCCTGTATGACCATGTATACCGACCCTATTCTTTGGAATGAAGGGCAGCAACTACTTGGCGAGCAGATCAAGATTTATATGAATGACAGCACGATTGACTGGGCGCACATCATCAACCAGGCGTTGACGGTGGAAATGAAAGATTCTATTCATTATAACCAAGTGTCCGGCAAAGAGATGAAAGCCTATTTCATCAATGGAGATATGCGTCATATTGAAGTGATTGGTAATGTGTTGACCGCTTTCTATCCGGAAGAAAAAGACAGTACGATGACCGGATTTAATTGTCTGGAAGGTAGTGTGCTTCATCTTTATATGAAGGATAAGAAGATGGAAAAAGGACTGTTTATCGGTAAATCCAACGGAACGATGTATCCGATGGACCAGATACCGCCTGATAAATTGCGTCTTCCTACTTTTGCTTGGTTCGACTATGTCCGTCCGCTGAATAAGGATGATATCTTTAACTGGCGGGGTAAGCGTGCGGGTGATACGCTGAAACCGACCACCGACCGGCGACCCAAAACAGAAAAGCGAAACTTAATAAATATGAAGTAGTATGGGAATGTTTAACTCAATGAGAAAGCCCCGTGGCTTTAATCATCAATACATTTATGTAGACGAGCGGAAAGAAAAGCTCGCAAAGATGGAGGAGAACGCCAAACGTGACTTGGGGATGCTTCCGGAAAAGGAATTTAATCCGGAGGATATTCGCGGTAAGTTCATTGAAGGTACTACGCATTTGAAAAGAAGAAAAGCGAGTGGCCGCAAACCGGTCTCTTTCGGAATCATACTGATAATCATTGCTTTCCTTCTTTATCTGTGGCATTATTTGGCGACAGGAAGCTGGAACTTTTAATTATTAATTTACGAAGAATGAGCGATATAATTCATTTGTTACCTGATTCGGTAGCTAACCAGATTGCTGCCGGTGAAGTGATACAACGTCCCGCGTCTGTCATCAAGGAGCTAGTGGAGAATGCGATTGATGCAGATGCACAAAATATACATGTATTGGTGACTGATGCAGGTAAAACCAGCATTCAGGTGATTGATGATGGAAAAGGAATGTCCGAAACGGATGCCCGTCTTTCTTTTGAGCGACATGCCACTTCCAAGATACGTCAAGCGGCGGATCTGTTTGCTTTGCGTACAATGGGATTTCGCGGAGAGGCATTGGCTTCTATCGCTGCTGTGGCACAGGTAGAGTTAAAGACACGTCCGGAATCGGAAGAATTGGGTACGAAGCTGGTGATTGCAGGCTCTCAAGTGGAAAGCCAAGAGGCTGTGTCCTGTTCTAAAGGAAGTAACTTCTCTGTAAAGAACCTATTCTTTAATGTACCTGCCCGTCGTAAATTTCTAAAGGCTAATTCAACGGAATTGAGTAACATCCTTGCCGAATTTGAACGGATCGCTTTGGTGCATCCGGAGGTTGCCTTTTCGCTTTATAGTAATGATTCGGAGTTATTTAATCTTCCGGTATCACAATTACGCCAGCGTATCCTTGCTATTTTCGGTAAGAAGCTCAATCAGCAGTTACTGAACATAGAGGTCAATACTACCATGGTGAAAATCTCCGGATACGTAGCCAAGCCGGAGACTGCCCGTAAGAAAGGGGCACATCAGTATTTCTTTGTCAACGGGCGTTATATGCGTCATCCTTATTTTCATAAGGCAGTCATGGAGGCTTATGAACAGTTGATTCCCACCGGTGAACAGATTTCCTACTTTATCTATTTCGATGTAGATCCGGCTAATATTGACGTGAATATCCATCCGACAAAGACTGAAATCAAGTTTGAAAATGAACAGGCCATTTGGCAGATACTTTCAGCATCCGTGAAGGAGTCGTTGGGTAAATTCAGTGCGATCCCTTCTATTGATTTTGATACGGAAGACATGCCTGACATTCCGGCATTTGAGGAGAAAATGTCTTCCGAGCCTCCGAAGATACATTATAATACAGATTATAATCCGTTTAAAGTTTCTGCCGGTGGCGGTGGTGGCGGATCGTACAGCCGTTCGAAAGTGGAATGGGAAGATTTGTACGGAGGGCTGACGAAAGCCAGTAAGATGAATAACCCGCAACCGGAACCCGAAATGGATTGGGAAGACTCTTCTATTGGCGGCCAACCCACTTTCGTTGAAGAAAAGATGGAGACGGTCACCTCTGCCGCTTCTTCTACTTTGTATGCCAGTGAACCGGTGATAGAGAAAGGAAATCAGCATTTGCAGTTTAAAGGGCGGTTTATTTTGACTTCAGTTAAATCCGGGCTGATGCTAATCGATCAGCACCGGGCACACATACGGGTGCTTTTTGATCGTTATATGGTACAGATCCAACAGAAACAGGGGGTATCACAAGGCGTCCTGTTCCCGGAAATCTTACAGTTGCCGGCTTCGGAAGCAGCTGTACTGCAAAGTATTATGGATGATTTGTCTGCAGTCGGTTTCGATTTGAGTAATCTGGGAGGCGGTAGCTATGCCATTAATGGTATTCCTTCGGGGATTGAAGGTCTGAATCCGGTGGAACTGGTGCGTAATATGCTGCATACGGCGATGGAAAAAGGAAGTGACGTCAAGGAAGAAATCCAAAGTATTCTGGCATTAACATTGGCTCGCGCGGCGGCTATTGTTTACGGACAGGTGTTGAGTAATGAAGAAATGGTAAGCCTTGTAGACAACCTTTTTGCCTGTCCCTCACCGAATTACACCCCTGATGGGAAAACTGTTTTGACAACAATCAAGGAGGAAGACATCGAAAGATTATTCAAATAAAACAAATAATTTCATCTTTTTCTAAAACCTTTTAGTTCGGTTCGTGTTATTTAAATAGTTCAACAAAGAAAAAGATTTAAATAACCACTTAACTATTAGGTATATGAAAAAGATTCTGATGTTGCTGGCATTTGCCGGCGTTGCGTCTGTCGCTTCTGCGCAGCAGACAATGACTGTAACTGAATACGAAGTGATTCAGGTACAAGATAAATATCAAGTAATAACTAATCCTTTCTGGAGTAACTGGTTCTTCTCTGTAGGAGGCGGCGCCCAGGTGCTATATGGAAACAATGACCATATCGGCAAATTCAGAGACCGTGTTGCTCCTACATTTAACGTGTCTGTCGGCAAATGGGTAACTCCTGGATTCGGACTGCGTTTGCAATACAGCGGATTGCAGGCAAAAGGATTCACTACCAGCGAAACTGCTAATTATGTAGTGGGTGGTCCGAGAGAAGACGGTTCTTACAAACAAAGATGGGACTACATGAACTTGCATGGTGATTTGATGATTAACCTGAACGCACTTTTCGGTGGATATAATCCGAACCGCGTATATGAAATTATCCCTTATATAGGTGCCGGTTGGGCTCATGCTTATTCTCGTCCTCACACTAACTCCGCTACTTTCAATGCAGGTATTATCAACCGCTTCCGTTTGTCGAATGCTGTTGACTTGAACTTGGAATTGAGTGCAACAGGTCTGGAAGGCAAGTTTGACGGAGAACATGGAGGTAGACCCGATTATGATGGTATCTTAGGTGCTACCCTCGGTGTGACTTATTACTTCCCTACCCGCGGATTCCAACGTCCTACTCCACAGATTATCTCTGAACTCGAATTGAACCAGATGCGTAATCAGATGAATGCAATGGCAGCAGCTAATATGCAATTACAACAGCAGTTGGCAAATGCACAACAACCGGTAGAAGTAGAAGATACTGAAGAAGTTGTTATCACAGATACTAACATTGCTCCGCGTACCGTATTCTTCAAGATCGGTTCTGATAAATTATCTCCGCAAGAAGAAATGAACTTGTCATATCTTGCCAGCAAGATAAAAGAATCTCCGAATGCTACATACACAATCAACGGATATGCTGACTCTGCAACCGGTACTCCTGCTTTCAATCAGAAGTTAAGTTTGGAACGTGCACAGGTTGTTAAAGACTTGTTGGTTAAGAAGTATGGCATCTCTGCCGATAGACTGAAAGTTGCAGCCGGTGGTGGCGTTGACAAATTCGGTCAACCGATTCTGAACCGTGTAGTATTGGTAGAATCTGCACAGTAATAAAAAGTAAAAAAAGCGATTTCAGCATTCAGCGATTCTCTGTAATCGCTTGCTGGAAAGAGATAGCGGCTGAAAGCGAACCTTGAAAAGAGAGGTTTATGCTTTCAGCCGCCTTTTTTATATCTGTTATTTTGGGGTATCTCCTCTGGTATTTTATTTTGTTTTAGTTTATTTGACAGGCTGATAATCTCTGGATTTTCCATAAAATCTTGGGGCCGGCACATAAATAGGTTGACTGGGAATGCCGATATTCTGCAGCTTGCCTTCCTGACGGAGTCGGCGAATATGAATCATGGCTGTGGAACGTACCATCCCCGTGATGCCTTGAAAGTCGGAACGTTGCATAATCTGATGATCGCTGAAATACTCTTTTAGCCGCATGTCTATCTCTATTTCCGATAATTTGGCAGAGTGCTTGACCCGCTTCATTTGCTTTATTTTTATATATCCGACAGATTGTTTCAGCTTCTTGTCCGAACGAAACTGTATCGCTTTTAATTTTACTTTTGAATTTCTGCGGGGAGTATCTGCAGAGATCTGTTCAATCGGATTTTTAACCTGTTTAATCGGATTTGTAATCCGATTGCTTTGAGCATCAGGATTTTCAATCCGAACTATATATTAAAGTATAGGTGTATTGCGGATTATAAATCCTGATACTCGGAGAACGGCGGATTGCAAATCCGCCGGGACGCATAATGTTTGGTAACTAGCTAACCTTCCGCTGTTATTTTTTCTAAGTATATGTCCTTCTTTAGCTAAATATCGGCAATGAGACTTTCAAATTAGGATATTTGTCACCCAATTGTTTCAAGAAGTCATTGCCAATGATAATATCCTGTATTGTTTCTTGTAGATCTGTCGGAATCTCCGGGATATTTGTAAATATCAGACAGGAGTAGATAATGAGTTCAACAGGTTTTTCGTCGGTTTGCAATGAAAGTTTGTATGCTTTCACGTTGTTTCCTCTGGCTTGTGCCTGTGCTTGTACTTGTCCCTCCATAGGAATTGCGATGAGACGGGAATTTTCAAGACGCGCCTGATTGAATACAAAATGATTGTCGATTTCTCCATCTGTGTCTGTATCGAATAGGTGCAGATTGTCTCCGCTCAATACCAGATATTTGGGAGTTTGTACGGTATTGAAACGTACAGTTCCTAAGGTGGCCATTCCTTTCAGCTTATCTTTCATTCCGTCTTTGAGTGCGGATGCTACACCATACTCATTGCTGGCATAGTTGAAAGCGTCAATTTTTTCTTCTCCCATAGCTTCTTTCAGGAAAGATAAATCAGAGTTTAAGCAGAGTTTTTTATACTGTTCTGCATTTGCAAATTCAGCTTTGAAATCGGTGTTGTTCACTACTTGTGCCTGTTTCGAGTTTTTGTTTTTCATGTAAAACCAGTATCCTAGATATAGAACAATGAAAATGACCGGAATAAAGGTGTAAATAGACATAGTTTGTACTTTTTAATGTTATTAATAATGGTTTGTTTTATACTTCCACGGGTTTCACTTCTTTTTTTTTTCCAGGAATACATCCCCAAATGATAAGGGCAATTATAAGAAGTCCGACAGCTTTACCGCCATAACGGGAATAGAAACCGATCTTGTTCAACTTCTCTCCATCCAAATTATTTTCTTTTAGGATGGTAGCCAGTTGTTCTTCCGTCAGTTCATAGTAAGTGTCTTCCTTTTCGCAATAGCCGACCAGGCGAGGCTCTTTCTCTATGTATAGAGGGAGAAGGTAAGCGATGTTGAACTCCTGATGGAAAGTTGCCAGATCAATGTAGTTTCCATCGTCTGTTTGGTACTCTTCGGTATCAGGCAAATCTGCTACTTTGGTTAATACTTCGCGGTCGCCGAAAGGGATTTTTAAACCACGTGCGGATACTGTTTGGCAAGATAAGAAAAGAATGCCGCCAAGTGCAAATAGAAATTTAAGGTGCTTCATGCTTCTTGTGTTTAAGTGAATAATTTGTGTGATTTTTATTGATATTGTGGCAAAGATAGGAAAAAGAAGAATAAAAGCCGTATAATTGTTTGGAATTTGTAAGCTCTATTCTTTTTTATAAAATGAGGAGATTTTTTTCCTGATTTAGAGGATTTGTATCCTGATTTATGCAATTGATGTAAAATTGCATTATTGGGATAATCCAAATAATTTAATAACAATTGATTGGAGCTATTAATAATTATCTATATTTGTGATATAGAACTCAAATCTGGAATATTATGGACGACTTTAATACTGTATATGCACTACTCGTTTTGGTTATGTTATTTATTTTATTGAGTAGGTTGGACAATCGCTTCGGAAAGATAGAGAAAGAGTTGAATGAGATCAAGAAACGGATGGAAGATTATCTCAAGGTTCAGCAAAATTCTGTTGCTGAAGCCTCCAAGCCGAAAGAGGAAATATCAGAAAAAGAAACAAAAGATATTCCTGTGATGCCTCAAGCGGCAGAGCATGTTACGGTAGTAAAGACCGGACAACGAGAAGAGGCTGTTCAGGAAAAACACGAACCGGTTGTTGAAGCAGTTGTCCGTGAGACATTGGAAAAGACGCCTGAAAAGACGCTTGAAACAAGAATGGAGGAAGTTTGCGTAGAGGCTGTTCGGAAGGAATCCGCTGAATCTTCGACTGTGCCAGTTGTACCGGTTACTCCGGTTGTTCCGGTTGCCCCGACTGTTCCGAAACAAAAGAAGCAGGTGAACTATGAAAAATTCATCGGTGAGAACCTTTTCGGGAAGATTGGTATCCTTATATTTGTAATCGGTGTAGGCTTCTTTGTAAAGTATGCCATTGATAAAAACTGGATTAATGAAACCTTCCGTACCGTGCTTGGTTTCTTGACGGGAACTGTATTGCTGGCTGTTGCCGAACGGTTGCAAAAGAAATACCGAACCTTCAGTTCGCTGCTTGCGGGTGGTGCTTTCGCTGTGTTCTATCTTACAGTTGCCATTGCTTTCCATTATTATCATATTTTCTCGCAGACTATGGCCTTTATCATTCTGATTGGTGTCACAGTGTTTATGTCTATTCTGTCTGTGGTATATAATCGGCGTGAGTTGGCTATCATTTCTCTTGTAGGAGGATTCCTTGCGCCATTCATAGTGAGTAGCGGGGAAGGAAGTTATTTGGTACTGTTCACTTACGTGAGCATATTAAACCTGGGTATGTTCGGACTTTCCATTTATAAAAAGTGGAGTGAACTTCCAATGATTTCATTTGTCTTTACTTGCCTGATAATGGGAATCTTTCTTTTGTTTAACTATACCTCTAGTTCTATGGTTATTTCGAACCATCTGTTTTGGTTTGCTACTCTGTTCTATTTTATCTTTCTACTTCCGGTGTTCTCTATCCTTCGTGGAGAGAATATGCGGACGATGAGCCGGGGATTAGTATTCGTCATTATAACGAATAATTTTATCTATTTGCTTTCAGGAGCCTTATTCTTGCAGAATATGGGATTGTCTTTCAAAGCAAGCGGCTTGTTGAGCCTGTTTATCGCTCTTGTTAATTTAGGACTGGTTCTTTGGTTGTGGAAGAATAGGAAGGAATATAAATTCCTCGTGCATACCACGTTGGGGCTTGTGCTGACATTTGTCTCCATTACAGTTCCGATTCAACTGGACGGAAACTATATAACCTTGCTTTGGGCATCGGAAATGGTATTGCTGTTGTGGCTCTATGTTAAGTCGAAAATTAGAGTATATGAGTATGCGGCTAAAGTCCTGGTAGGACTCACTTTCGTTTCTTACTTGATGGATGTGTATAGTGTGATGTTTGAACATCATTCCTTGGATACAATTTTTCTGAATAGTTCATTTGCCACCTCTTTGTTTGTGGGATTAGCGACAGGAGCATTTGCTTTATTAATGGAATATTATCATTCCTTCTTCTCTACGGCACGCCGGTTGAAATACAGCTTTTGGAATCCTTTTATGCTTATCGTCTCCGTAATCATACTTTATTATACATTTATGATGGAATTCAATTTGTATTTTGAAGGGGAGACGAGAAGCGGAGCTATGTTCTTGTTTACAGCCATATCCATTTCGAGTGTTTGCTATGCTTTCAGAAAACGATTCCCGATAACGAAACATCTCACTTCTTATATCTTGACTATTGGGGCAAACGTACTTGTATATATTATAAATATATGGGGCGACCAGAGAATATGGACTTCCCCTCCTGTTGTACTACCATGGCTGACAGCTGTGTTCGTAATAGCGAATTTGTATTATGTAGCACGTATGTACTATACATCAATCGGCATAAAATCCCGTTTCACCGTATATCTGAATATTCTTGCCACGCTCCTTTGGCTGACAATGGTACGCTCTTTCCTTTGGCAAGTAGGAGTGGACGATTTCAGTGCCGGGCTGTCACTCTCATTAAGCATTGCCGGGTTCGTCCAAATGGGGTTGGGCATGCGCCTGCATCAGAAACTACTCCGCATGGTGAGCCTTGCGACTTTCGGATTAGTCCTGCTCAAACTCGTCTTTGATGATTTATGGGCTATGCCGACCATTGGCAAGATTATTGTATTTATCATTCTGGGATTGATATTGCTGATACTTTCATTCCTTTATCAGAAACTAAAGGATGTGTTGTTCAAGAATGACGAGGAAGAAACAAACTGAATCTTTGAAAAATATCCGATAAGAAAGGCTGCCTGTTCTACAAAAGAAGGGCAGCCTTTACCTTATAATTATGTTTATTCCCAGACGAAATCTTTTACTCTTGCGAGAAACGTTTCACCTGCTCTTCGATTAATTCCTTATCATCAAAATAATTAATCTTCATCGCCTTCTTCACGTCAGCCAAAGTCTCGGCAGCCGCAGCCCTTGCCACTTCGCAGCCTTGCTGAAGCATCTCGTAGATAGCAGGGATATCCTTGCTGAACTCCTTGCGACGATTGCGAATCGGTTCCAAAGTCTCCTGCATGATGGAATTTAGGAAACGTTTCACTTTTACGTCGCCCAGTCCGCCGCGTTGATAATGCGCTTTCAGTTCTGCCAGATTCGGATAATCCGGTAAATAACGTTCGAAATGTTCGGGGAGGCAGAAAGCATCCAGGTAAGTAAATACCGTATTACCTTCAATCTTTCCCGGATCTTGTACGCGGAGATGTCCCGGGTCGGTATACATACTCATGATTTTCTTTTGGATTTCTTCCGGTTCTTCCGAAAGGTAGATGCAGTTTCCGAGCGATTTACTCATTTTAGCTTTACCGTCAGTTCCCGGAAGACGCAGACAAGCTGCATTGTCCGGCAACAGGATTTCCGGTTCTACCAATGTCTCACCATATATATAATTGAAACGGCGAACGATTTCACGAGCCTGTTCAAGCATCGGTTCTTGGTCTTCACCCACAGGGACAGTCGTTGCGCGGAATGCTGTAATGTCTGCTGCCTGGCTGATGGGATAAGTGAAGAAACCTACGGGAATACTTGCTTCAAAGTTACGCATCTGGATTTCCGATTTCACAGTCGGGTTACGTTGCAGGCGGGATACGCTGACAAGGTCCATATAATAGAAACTAAGTTCGCATAGTTCCGGTATTTGCGACTGGATGAAAATCGTAGCTTTAGTCGGATCAATACCACAAGCCAGATAATCAAGAGCAACTTCGATTACATTCTGACGCACCTTTTCCGGATTGTCTATATTGTCTGTCAATGCCTGTGAATCGGCTATGAAGATAAACATCTTACTATAATCACCTGCGTTTTGCAGGTCAACTCTGCGTTTCAACGAACCTACATAGTGACCGATATGAAGTCTTCCGGTAGGACGGTCGCCCGTCAATATGATTTTTTCTTTTTCCATATTTATTACCTTATTATATAATGGCGACAAAGATAAGGATAAAAACTGAAAGAAACATCAAAATGCAGTTACTTCATGATTTGTGCCTGTTTAAGATAAGAATGTAATCATTAAAAGCCAATGGAAAAACGATTGTTTCATTAACACGGTAAATTATTTCAGTAAAAAAGTGAACGTATCTTTTTGTCATGTGCAAAATATGTCGTTACTTTGCACAAATTTTGAAGTCAACAATGAATCAACAGGAAATTAGAAGCAAGTATTATTTACATTCGGATGTTTTTCATCCCGAAACGAAAGTCTTCTTCTCTTATTTCCAAAAACAATATTTTAGTTCTTTGGTAATGCGTTAATCCTTTTTTGAGGGTAACGCATTTTTTTTATGAACGAACTTAGAAATAACAACTTATTATAACAACAAAAGAAATGGAAAAGGAAATCAAGAAAGTTCTCGTTTTGGGTTCTGGAGCACTCAAAATCGGACAAGCCGGAGAGTTCGACTACTCAGGCTCACAAGCACTGAAAGCTTTGAAAGAAGAAGGTATCAGCTCAGTATTGGTAAACCCGAACATCGCAACCATTCAGACTTCTGAAGGTATTGCCGATAAAGTGTATTTCCTTCCCGTGAATACTTATTTCGTAGAAGAAATTATCAAGAAAGAACGTCCCGATGGTATCCTTTTGGCATTCGGCGGACAGACTGCATTGAACTGTGGTGCTGAACTTTACACACAAGGTATTCTTGATAAATACGGAGTAAAGGTGCTCGGAACTTCGGTAGAAGCTATCATGTATACAGAAGACCGTGACCTGTTTGTGAAGAAGCTGGACGAGATAGAAATGAAAACTCCGGTCAGCCAGGCAGTAGAAAACATGGAAGATGCCATTGCTGCTGCACGCAGAATTGGTTATCCTGTCATGGTGCGTTCTGCTTATGCACTGGGTGGTCTTGGTAGCGGTATCTGTGCCAATGAAGAAGAATTCCTGAAATTGGCAGAGAGCTCATTTGCTTTCTCCAAACAAATTCTGGTAGAAGAGTCTTTGAAAGGCTGGAAAGAAATCGAATTTGAAGTGATCCGTGACGCTAACGACCATTGCTTCACAGTAGCCAGCATGGAAAACTTCGATCCGCTGGGTATTCATACCGGCGAATCAATTGTAGTAGCTCCCACCTGCTCGCTGGATGATAAAGAACTGGCTTTGTTGAAAGAACTTTCTACCAAATGTATCCGTCACCTCGGTATCGTGGGTGAATGTAACATTCAGTATGCTTTCAACTCTGAAACGGATGACTACCGTGTGATTGAAGTAAATGCCCGTTTGAGCCGTTCTTCTGCATTGGCTTCTAAGGCTACCGGTTATCCGTTGGCATTCGTAGCTGCTAAAGTGGCACTTGGTTACACACTCGACCAGATTGGTGAGATGGGAACCCCGAACTCTGCATACGTAGCTCCGCAACTTGACTACTATATCTGTAAAATCCCTCGTTGGGACTTGACGAAGTTTGCCGGTGTATCCCGTGAAATCGGTTCAAGCATGAAATCAGTAGGTGAAATCATGTCTATCGGTCGCTCTTTCGAAGAAATCATCCAGAAAGGCCTTCGTATGATCGGTCAGGGAATGCACGGTTTCGTAGGTAATGACGAACTGCACTTTGATGATCTTGATAAAGAGCTTTCTCGCCCGACTGACTTGCGTGTTTTCGCCATTGCACAAGCAATGGAAGAAGGGTATACCATCGAACGTATCCACGATCTGACAAAGATCGACCCATGGTTCCTTGGCAAACTGAAAAATATCGTAGACTACAAAGCGAAATTGTCTACCTATAATAAGGTGGAAGATATACCTGCCGATGTAATGCGTGAAGCTAAAGTGTTAGGTTTCTCTGACTTCCAGATTGCCCGTTTCGTACTGAATCCAACCGGAAACATGGAGAAAGAAAATCTGGCAGTGCGTGCTCATCGTAAGTCTATGGGTATCCTCCCGGCTGTAAAACGTATTAATACAGTTGCTTCCGAACATCCGGAACTGACTAACTATCTGTATATGACTTATGCAGTGGAAGGCTACGATGTAAACTATTATAAGAATGAAAAATCAGTAGTTGTACTGGGTTCGGGTGCTTACCGTATCGGTAGCTCTGTAGAATTTGACTGGTGCTCGGTGAACGCAGTTCAGACTGCCCGCAAACTGGGTTACA
>OLGH01002462.1_pt1 | contig 14615 bp, 13 predicted proteins | sample 1604851 | NCBI WGS metagenome assembly OLGH01 (sample SAMEA3888894, study PRJEB22519) | human gut metagenome | biome: human gut; feature: human-associated habitat; material: faeces | place: Denmark | collected 2010 | reverse complement strand
TGCCGCAGAACAGGACAGAAGGTTCCGGAAACTTTAGGAGAAATTGCTACTGTTATTTATACCAGTCTTGCTGAGTGCTATGCAAAGACAGCAAAGGAACTGGAAGAGATGACAGGAAGAACCTTCAGTCGTATCCATGTAGTTGGCGGCGGTTCCAATGCAGGCTATCTTAATGAGCTGACTGCGAGAGCAACAGGCAAAGAGGTTCATGCAGGTCCTGGAGAGGCAACTGCAATCGGTAATATTACCGCTCAGATGTTAAAAGCAGAAGAGTTTGTAATTATCTGCAATGACGCAGTTTCTTCCTGATTGCTTCGATGAAATGCCGGAATAAATGCAATTGTATGATCATCGTTAATACATTTGAAGTACCAGCCTTTAAAATAGTTTTTTTGCAACAACTGAAATATTCCTCCTTAATTTTCTATTTAGTATTTCCTATTTAAAAAAAGTTATTCAGCAGCTATATTTTTAAGTGGATACTATTAACGTGTCCGCTGTCAATAATTTATATGGAAAATTTTACAGTAAAGGAAATAACATCATTTTTATAATTAACAGAAATACTGCCATTATGAAGCAATACAATTTCTTTTGCGATTGAAAGTCCGAGTCCGAAGCCTTCTTTTTCTTTTGAGTGCGATTTATCAGCACGGTAAAAACGTTCAAACAAATGCGGAATATTATCTGTATTGAAATTTTTGCATTGATTTTGACAAGTCAGTATAATTGTACCTTTTTCTAACCGTAAATAAAGCTTTATCTTAGATTCTTCATCTGAATATTTAAGTGCATTATCAAGTAAAATTCCTGTAAGTTCGTCTATTTTATCCGGATTGCCGATAAATCTTATATTATTTTGTATATCAGATATTATTTCTTTCTTTTCTTCAAAGGCTCTGCTTTCAAAATATAATGTTGTATTTTCTATAACCTTGCTTATATCAAATTGCTTAAAATCGTCAGGTTTTTTTTCTTGATTTGAAAGTTTTGAAAGAGTTAGCATTTCATTTACAAGTCTGCCCATTTTCTGAGACTGAACCTTAATACAACTTGTAAATCTGTTTGAACCGATTTTCTTTTCCATAAGTTCCGCAGTTGCTGTAATTACGGTAATCGGAGTTTTAAGCTCGTGGCTAGCATTTGAAATAAATTCTTTCTGTCTTCTATAATTTTCGCTTATTGGTTTTACTGCTTTACCTGATATTATATATACAATCACTAGTATTAAAATAAATATTATAACGCCCGATAGAATTGACACTAATAATAATTGACGAATGTTTTTTTCAGCCTGTGTACTGTGTATAAATATGTGGATCCTGAATTTATCAGTTTCTGTAACGTCATGATTGTAGCTTATATTATTGACAATAAAATCAGATTTGTCAGCGCTTTGTAAAAAAGAAATTGCATCAGCTTCTGATATTTTTTGAGAAATATTGCCTTTATTAATTTCTACGAGGTTATTGTTTTTATCCGTTATAAAATAGAAGCATCTGAAATTATTTAAAATCTGAGGTATCCCTGAAGGATAAATATCATTAAAGTCACAAATTTTAACCTTATAATTCTGTGCTGATGCAGCAGAAGCATCTTCATTGTATTGTATTTCTATACTGTCAATATTTAGTTTAACATCAGGGTTATTTGTACTTTCTGAAGCGCTTGACATTGTCCACCAGACAATAGAAATCAGGAATCTATCCTGCGACACTTTTGTTATATCCGTAGCAACCGGCTGCTCATTACAGATAAAATCAGAGTTATCCGTAAAATCAACTGTTATTTTTGTATTGCCCTGATTAAATTTGTATTCTTTGTGAATTAATTTTGAATTACCCAGCTCATCGGTCAATTCAAAGTAAATTCCTCCGCCAGCACAATACCATTCAGCGCTTGTATCAGTACAAGTTATTTCGCCGTTGAGCGTAATATTTTTAATTGTTCTTGGATTATATGGAATAATATGATCGCCGATATCGTTTGTATCAGTATTTTTTAAATAAATTATTTCTTTATCAATATCTGGCATATTGGAATAAGCGGTCTGTTTTATCATCTCGTCTGCGGTTTTAAATTCACTATGATATGAAATCTGCATAAAAAGATTTAAAATCAGCAGCATTACAAAAAGAATAACAAACGAAATTGAAGTTGAAAGAATAAAAAACTTCTTCCTAAGACGTTTTATTTCTTTATCCATTTTTCTGCTCCTTAATTGTATATCCAATGCTGCGGACAGTAATGATATGAACATTTGAATTGATAGCTTTAAGCTTTTTTCTCAGAAATGAAATGTATACTTCAATTGAATTATATTCAATATCCGAATCATATCCCCATACTTTTACTGTAAGTCTTTCCTTTGGAACAGTTTTATCACTATTTAAAATCAGAAGCTCCATTATTTCAAATTCTTTTTTTGTAAGTTTTATTTTCTGTTCATCTTTATATATATTATGTGTTTCCTTATCAAGGGTTATATCTGCAAATTTAAGATTTTCGTCTAAAAATATCTTATCTCTGCGTCTAGATAAGGCGCGTATTCTTGCCATCAGTTCCTTTGTATTAAATGGTTTTGTGAGATAATCATCAGCGCCGCTTTCAAGTCCGTCTACCTTATCTTCAATTTCTGACTTTGCAGTAAGTATTAAAACAGGTGTATTAATATTATTTTTCCGGATTTCAGAAAGTGCCTGAATTCCGTCCATTTCAGGCAGCATAATATCCAGAATTATTATATCATAAATTCCTGATAATGCATTATCAAGTCCGCTTACTCCGTCATATGCTGCATCAACATAATATCCTTCCATCTCAAGCATTTCAGTTAATATCATAGAAAGATCCTTTTCATCTTCTACAATGAGTATACGCATATATATCACTTCCTTAAAATTAATTATAACACATTTTACAAAAAAACGCACGCCTAAAAATAAGGCGTGCGTTTTATAATATATTAAGAGGGAATAAGATAAAGAAGAAAGCAATTTCATTATCAATTTATTGGAGATGTAATATGAACTGATCTTACTTTAATATATTTTGTCAAGTCTGTGCCTTCAGGTAAATTGTTTCCCCAGCTTTCAGCAACCCACCAGTAAAACAGGTTAGCTTCCTTTTCATTCATGCATTGTTCAGTAAGCCTTTTATAAAGTTCTTCATTACCGTTTTGTTCAACCTTTACATCATTCAATGTAATCTGATTTGGTTTTGTCATATCAATCTTGACTACTCCGGAATCATTTGTTTGCCATTCATAAGCAACCCAGTATTCATTATCGTCAATATTCTCAATAAAAGAAATACATCCTCCGCCGCCTACGCAGTCTTTCTTTTCAACTTCAAGAATCAATTCACTGCCTATTCCGGATTTAAATGTAATTTTATTTTCTGTAATTACACCCGCTTCGCCTTCAATTACCGGTCTGCCTTCATTTTGCTTATTTATATATTTTTGTTTCATAATGCATAAATCAAATGCGTTCCAGACGCCGTCGCCGTTCAGGTCATAATCTTTGTCATATAAATTCGGAGTACTTTTGTTTACAAGGAAATTCTGCAAATTATTAATATCGTCAATTGTATATTCTCCGGAAGCTTGACTGGTATTCCATGAGCCATGACCCATATTTGTATCAAGCTCAAGGCTCATAGGTCTTACGTTAATAACTGCAATAACTTCTTTGCAGGCAGCAGCCTTAAGCGCAGATACTTCCTCTTCTGTTTTTCCTGCTGTTACAGATGAATCCGGTCTGTCGCCCCAGTTAAGATTAAGAGACCACCAAAGCTGAATTTCAGCGCTAGTGCTTTCATGACAAAGTTTTGAAAGCATCTTAAGTTCTTCTGTATCTGTAACTTGTCTGTTTTCAGACCAGCAATTAACATTCATTATAGAAGTATCTGTGAGGTCGATCAGTGTAGGAACAGGTACATTATCATTTTTTTCATAGTTCCATTCAACGCCAGCCCTGAAAGGATATCCTATCCAGTAGCTCTTTCCGTTAGGAGCGTTTAAGTTGAAACATAAAGCACCGCCGCCGCAGAGAGATTTTGTTGTATCAATATCAAAATAAATCTCTGCTTTTTCTCCTATTTCGCAGGGGAACATGACCTTGCCGTCAGGGTATATTGTACAGTTTGTATTACTTACAACACCCTCTACATCGCTGCCTGAGAAACTTTTTCTCGGTGCGCCGTATTTTTCAGCTGCTTCTGCGATGGAATCATAGATAAATTTTTTGTTAGTTCTGTCAAGGAAACGATAAGCTTCATTATCGCCTTCCGCATTTGAGTTATCCCACATACAGCAGGTAATACCTCTAGCAATAGTATGCTGCATGATCAGTTCTGGCCTGAGTATTATTTCTGTTTGTTGCACCGAATTCACCGATTACAACCGGAATATTCTGTTTTATAAATGCAACATAAAGAGTATCGAACATATCGTCCAATGATTCTTTCATTGTGTCACTGAATTCTGTCGGTGCACCTTCGCTTGTTTTATCCATAGAGAAATTAAATGGTTCATAAGCATGAACAGAAAGTATCAGCTTATCTTTTGCGGAATCTTCAGGCATTTTAAAATATTTGCTCTGCATAGCGGCTTCGGCCTTAGCGGAAGTTGCAGGAACCATAATATAACGGTTACTGTTATTGCCGCCGCTATTTCTTATTGCGTCAACAGCCGCCTGATTGATCTCAGTTATACATTCTAAAGCTTCATGACAGCATTCATCGTCAGCATACCACCATTCATGAACATTACCGACCTGACGAGGTTCGTTCATTGTTTCAAAAACAAGGTGTTCATCACAGTCCTTGAAAGTTTTTCCTAATTGTTCCCATATTTTGGTTACATAATTTTTTGATGATTCTAGATGTTCTTTATCAGGGTATATGTAGCAATCCTCATAACCCGATGAAATTAATAAAATTTTAAAAAATAATATCACTAAACCCACGTAATACGGGCAATTACGTGGGTTGTACTTTTTGTTGTGACTGTTTTGACCCCTTATTGACCCCTTATCTTTGAAAAGAGATAAACATTATGGAGCAGGAAACAGAGTGATTGATGCACTTGAAATTACAGCCTGAAAGATGTATAATGATAAAAAGGTAGGGGATAGAAATGTATAAACTTGTTCCAAAACGTACTATAAAACGAATTGAAAACATGGATGAAAATGAAGAACTCCGTATCATGAAGTTAACACTTGAACTTGCAAAGGAATCAGATGACGAATTGTGGAAAGAACTAGTTATGCTGCATCTTGATGATACGAGAATCTTGAACAGCGAAGATGGAGAGAGAATAAAAAGAGATTTTAACAGGATGCTGAGAGGAATTTAGTGATGTATGATATTGATTATGAAATATACAAGTATATCAATGAGTTGGCAGACCAGTACGTAGAACTTGATGAATTATTAAAGCAGAATCACCTTACTTTTGATGAAGCTATACAAAAAATAAAGCAGTTCAAAGAACAGTTTTATAGTCTGATTTCAAAGTATTCTATCGGTAGTCAGAATCTTGTTGAAACCTGTTATGACCTGATAAAACGTATGGAACAACATCCTGATAATCCCGATTTGCAGTATCTGTATTTTTGTGTTATAACAGATGTCGGCTTGCTGAATAAGGTATTAGGTGAACGAACAGAAGAGCAAGAAATCAGAAATTATCTTCGTCAGTGTGAATTGATACAAGAACTGACAGAATTTTTGAAATCTCAATCAAAGAGCATCAAGAAATATCAGAAATTACTGGAATACCTGAAAAAGCCGATAGAAATAAAAAATGCAGAATGTGAGGAAGAATCAGATTTTCTGTATCATCTGACCATACAGCATACTTTTTTGCATGATGGCATAAAAAATGAGGTCTACAAAGATAACCTGAAATCTTTGCTGATACATATTAACAGCGATGAAAAATTAAAGCCTATTAAGCCATATATTATCTTTGCTGTGCTTGCGAGAAAAACAGGTATGATGCAGAAAAGGGCGCATTTCATGCCGAATCTGAAAGCGATATTTCAATATCAGGAGTATAACATTTTAAAGGATAATGGTAAAAACTTCAATCAATATCAGTCTGAATTAGAATTGTACGACCATTTGAGAAGAGCATATTTTGAGGATGCTGATATAGATTTTTGTGATTTCTGTTTTGCAAACCTTTCTCCGCTGAGTGAATGGTATTACATGAATTGTGAGCCGAACGAAGAGATACCAATGGTTATAGATAGAAAAATACTTACGGTAATGCCGAAATCTTTTCCCGTTATCCTGAGCTATGAAGAGTACGAGAGTCTGAGTGAAGATGAATTTAATATGTACAGCGAAGCAGGAGAAAAGTTGAAAGAAAAAATGCTCCGAATGGCGATATACCTCTAAAAACTGAATGTCAAGATAAAACAGTTCCGAAATTGAAAAAATATTTCGGAACTGTTTTGTATTTACTTGTCTGAAAGTTTGTGGTATCCTGTTTTCGGGAGGTGGAAGTATGCTGATGAATGGCGAGTATCTCGAAACGCTTCAGGATTTAAAAAGATGCTTTTGCATTGATGAATTGATTTACAGTTATTACAACGGTGAACTGGAAATCTTTCTTAACAAAATTGGAGAACGTAAAAAAGCAGAACAAATCAGAAATATCTCTGAAAATAATGCACTGCTGCTAATACGTTTGTATAATATTTTTGACCTGCATTATGAGGATTCAGAAGAAAAAATCAGGAGTGATTACGCATCAGTTCCGTAATTTGCTCAACGATTTGTGCTACCTTTAGCATTTCGTCTGCATTAAGCCCGTCAAGAGCTTCCTGAATACGGTGAAAAGCATCGGTTTCTTCGACTTCTGTACCTGATGATATATCAAGTAATTTATGCAATGGAATTTTTAAACCATTTGCAATTTTATACAAAGTTTCAATAGTTGGACATTTCTCTCCACGCTCCACTTTGCCGATATATGCAGGGTGAAGTTCTGAATTAAATGCAAGTTCTTCCTGGCTAAGTTTTTGTTCTGTGCGAAATTTACGAATTCGTTCTCCTATTATGCTGGATATGGTTTCTCGGTTTTCTTTCATAGTGCGCCTCTTTTCTACCCTAAAAGTAGTATTTACTTCATTGTATCGTTTATTCTGAATGCTTTCAAATCCATTTAGGATATAAAAAATATTGCCTAAAGGGTTGACAAGTAGAGAACTGAATGTTATAATGTTAAAGTGTAATATTTTATCTCGAATTTTAACGAGAGAAAGGAACTGCTTTTATGTTTTGTTCTAATTGCGGAAAGGAAATATTTAACGGTAGTAAATTTTGTGGACATTGCGGGGCAGTAATTGAATCATCAACAGTAAAACCTGAAACTACGCAAAATGTAAAATCAAGTACTATAAATTACAATCAAGCAAATATCTCTCAAAGAGAAGCTTTTGGATTAAGAGAATATTTGAATTGGAAGTATGGTAGAGGAATAGAAAAGTCAGAAGGTTTTTTAAACTCTGCATTAAAACGTATTAAAGATTTAAAAAATAGTAAAAATGCTGAAATCATAACAGGTAAAGCAAAAGATTTTCAATACACCGTATTAGTGCCTATAGAAAGACAGTCGTTCGAAACGGTATTTAAAGCGCTCAATATTGAGGAAAGTTTTGATGAAGTGCGTTTGAACGATATGCTGGATACATATTATCAAAGACTTTATAAAACGATATATGAAAAAAATCAGAATTTTACATTGGAAAACTTAATAGACCAAATGCCAAAAATAATCATGAAGGATTTAATTAAATTGAAATATATGAAACCTATCATGGAATCAAAAGAAAAATTGATTACTCTTCTGGAACAGTATCATGATAAACGTTATTCCAGTGATTTGCTTTTAAAAGTCAAAAATCTTGAAACACATCTTATTACTATAAAAATGCAGAATACAAATAATCTGACGTCTGAAGAGTGTATGCTTACGATGGAAGAAGGCAAGGCGTTCGTTATTTTTCATGACACATTACTTCAACTTATTGAGCAGGTTAAAGTTGAACAAAAAGATATTGAAGCTTATAATGATGTGATAATAAGTAAAGTCGAAGAACTTAAAAATCGTATTAATGCATTGGAGAAAAGGATTCACAGTACTTATTATTACAGTAAGGAGTTCAGAGATATTTTTTATTCCGTTAAATCTTTCATTTTACAGCCGCTCACAAAAAAGAATGTGTCAACAGAAAAACTGCAAGAGATACTTGCTGATGTTGATAAGGACATTATCAAACTTGAACAAATATATCAGACAGAAAACGAAGATGTCGAAAAGCGATATCAACATAATAAACAGCTTGCTGATAATATGACAAGTAAACTGGAAACAGTGTGCCAATCAGGGAATGATGTAAAATACTCAAATAAAGTAACACTTATGATAGATGAAATTCACATATTAATTTCTGCTTATGAGAGAAGTGGGAAAGAATTGAACGTGAAGCATATAGAGGACAATATAGATAGACTTTTAGAGATAAGAAAAACAGAACGGAACAATATTTTGAATACGATTCAGTTTTATGAGTATGAAATTAAAAAAATCAAAGAATATTCCATTGTTTATGGGAAGCCGAACAGTAATAAGCTTGTAAATGCATTCTTAAAACGGAGAGGATTGAAAGGATAAGTGTCAATGTATGAGTAAGGAAATCCCTTTTTATGGTGAAAAAATCATCTTCAGTGATGAGATAATCATGCATAATGATTTACGTTCTAATTTTGTAAAATTAGGACAGATGGAAAAATCAAAAATGAGCAGTTTGATATGTGACCTGAAAAAAGCATATAAGGAAGACGGCGATTATGAAAAATATATTGAATCGCTTATTATGCAGATTATGGTGGTTATTTCTAATGCATTTGATTTTTCTATTTACACTCTTATGCATTATGAAATTGACTTTTACAGCAAGTATGAATTCATTGAAAGGATTGGCGAAATAGACACACCAGAATTTTATGAAGAACTTGGTATACGGCGGTTTGGCAGAGGGCGATCTGAGTGCAACCCATATGGGTTTAGAAGATATTGCAGATATCAGGGCAGCACAGAGAAGTGAAAGAGGGCAATATGTAAGTTTGCTTAGTACAAATCTTGGCGGTGCGATTTCAGGTGAAATATCTGCTGGTATTATGAATCTGGGTTTGAATGCAGTAAGAAGTCTAAAAGATTCATTGACCGATACTGGTGATAAAGCGAAAATAAAAAAAGAAATTGACGCAGTAATATTAGGGAAAAATTTTTTGTCTAAATTCATGAACGCTGTTATGAATCCGTATCTTAGATGCTTTTTGGAGACAGCAGTTATTTTGTGGGAAAATCATAAGTTTATTTGCCCATTTTCTGATAAGTTCTTTGATGAAAATGAAACAACTATGAGTAAAATCAGAAACTATGTAGAGTTCGGGAACGAAGCTGTGGCTATGAAAATGGTGAAAGAACATTTGCAGCTTAATCCTTATAATATGGAATTATACATCATGATGTATAATTTATGTGGTGATGAGTCCTGCGATTTAATCAGACTGGCAAAATATTTTGATATGGATTCAGATTATAGGGAAGTAATAGGAAGTAAAATTAACGACATAAATTACTTTGAAAGTACGGATTTTTTGGCATTACTTAATCAAACAGAGATAGAGTTAAAAGATTATAGGAAAGAATATTTGGTTTGAAAGGGAATTTTAATATGTTTTGTAAAAATTGTGGTAATGAGATTAAAGATGGGGTAAAATTCTGTTCCAAGTGCGGAACGGAACAAGTGATTCATACTGATTTTCCAGAAAAATCTGATAATGAAACAATCGAAAGTAATACAGACATTAAAAATAAACCAGGTGTCATTTCTTATATTTTAGCAATTGTTATTATAATCGCATTGATATGGGGAGCAATAACGGGTGTTCGATGGGTATTTTCCACTGTAGGTTCTTGGCTTGACGGAAAAGATGGAACGGGTAAGCAATCATCAGAACGTACAGATGCAGGGGATATGATTCCTTCATATGCAGAGCCAGCGATTATCATGAATGATATTTCTTTTAATACATCCATGAGCTCTATAACATATGAATTTGAGAATATATCAGACAAGGATATCGCCTATATTACGTTTGAAACATACTTTTATGACAGAATGGGCGGAGCTTTGGAAACTACATACGGCGATGCTTTCAGTAATTTGGAGTATACTGGTCCTGTATATGCAGGCAGTACGGATTCGGCATACTGGGAATATCTTTTTTCTATGCCGTCAGGAACTGCTGTTGTATACCCTAAAAAAATTACAGTTACTTTTGTTGATGATGAGGAAATCACGTTTGAAAATACGCTTTATTGTCATACTGATGATTTTTATGGCGGTGAGCTGAAAGATAAGAAATAAATTGTCATCAAGAAAGGAATGCTATTATGTTTTGTAGTAAATGTGGAAAACAGGTAAAGGCTGATGCAAAATTCTGCGAATATTGCGGAGCTGTTATTAATACTCCAACGATTAGCAATGAAAAATCAGAGCAGTCTGGAGTCACAAGCAAAAAAATATCAGTGAAAAAAGAGATAAATAAACCACTAATTATTACGATAATTATCGCTATTGTTGTATTGATTGCTGGCAGTGCAGGAATCATATTGTTTGATAATTATAATCATGAAAAAGGAGATGAAGAAATACAAGCAGTTCAGGATTCATACTTTGAGTTTCTTCCAGAAATGAAAGTTGGCGATTTGATATATGAGTATTATGGCGAAGATTACTGGGCTTGTAATTCGGATGGCATAGTGGAGTTCTGGGGAACCAATAAAAAAGACAACAGTGGTCTTGCTTTACATTTTTCCTTTGTAGGAAAAGGTATTGTTGACGTACCATACATAAAGTTTCATGAAGAAAATGAAATAGCACATGATATTAGTAAAGAAGCCTTTGAGGCATATATACTCAGCCTATATGCACAGCTTGATGATAGTTATCAAAATAGTAATATAACGACTCAGCCAGTAACGGAACAGACTACAACTATCAAAGCAATCACTACTGCGGCTACAACAACTACCACTAAAAAGCAGGAAAAAATAAAATTATCGGAAAAGTATATGGCTTACTTGTATGCAATAAAAGAGATGAATAACATTGTCCGAGAAGAAGGTATTGATATAGATGATATTATGTACTACAATTATTATCTTTATGATATCAATCATGATGGTACATATGAGCTGATTTTACAATGGGGAGAATATGAAGCGGATACGGAAATAATAATTAGCACTATTGATGAAAGCAGTGAAAATGGCGTTGCTGGATTATGCGAGATGCCTGGCGGACATATTATGCTTGTTGAAAAAGACGGAAAACTTTACACGAATTATTGTCATGCTTCTTATCAAGTTATTGAAGAAATTAAAATGAATGGCTTAAATTCTGCAAGTCATGAAGTAGTATTTGAAGGAGAAGTAAGTGGTGATTATAACGATTATGGTACTGCGATTAAATGCTATAGAATGTCTGATTTGAGTGGAATCGAAGCACTCTGTCCAAAGGAACTTCTTGAAGATAAACCTTATGTAAATGCTAATATAGAAGCATCTCGCTTAACACGTGGAGATGGATATGAATACAATCTTTATGTGGATGGGGATTTTTCATATGTTGAAGTATCATATTGTACCAATGAGGCAGGCGGTGGTAACAATGGCTATACTTCAGGAAGCAGCTCACCTATCTTCTTAACATCTGGTTCTTCTTTTACTTCTGTAACAGCATATGTAACGCTCTATAGTGCTAATGGTGTCGCAGGTGAGACAGTTTCCTGCACAGGATATGCAAGCGGAACAATCCAATCAGGCGGCACGTCTTATCCTGTAGATAATATGAAAGGACAAATCAATTGTCATGGTGGAACAGTTGCAGGATTTACAACAGACTATGTTGTAAACGGCGGAATAGTCGGAAAAGTAAGAAATAGTTTAGGTGATACATGGCATGTAACAGCGAAAAATGCTTGTGATAATTATGGTGTTACATGGTACGAATTGTGGGATTCCGATGATGGCGATTATTACGGCTGGGTAGATTCCAGTTATATTGATTTTTATTAAAAAGCAGGAGCAGGAATAAAGCCTGCTCCTAAATTTTTTGTTGAACTTGCCATTGTAATGTGATATAATGTAAATATAAAATTATTTATCAGGAAAAGGAGTGAAATCAGTGTGGATTTAATGCCAATCATAAATTTATTATGGTATGATTTTGACAAGTTGAAAAGAAATGAAGACGGAACAATTGTATATGATTAGCGATTTAAAGAGATTACGAAAAATCTTTTAAATCATGAAAGCTTTGATTCAACTATGTATAATACTTACGATGAATTTTTCAATGCAGTAACAAATGGTTCAGTTACGTATGATAGGCAGGAGAATGATAAATCTGATGATGTAAATGCTTCTGAAAATGAAACACAACCTATTGATGAAAAAGACAGTTTAGCTATAGCTAAAAGAGTGAGAGAAATGCTGATTACTCCATCAAAATCTGTTCTTCCTCCTGATATGAGCATATTCAGGCTTACGAAAGGCTGTAAATCAAAGTATAGGTATGTAAGTGATGTGCTTACAATGAAAATATGGCAGTTCTGGCAACCAGGGGAGCAAGTATTTATCTCAGCTGGTACTGGCAGAGGAAAAAATACTTTTATAAAAAATGAACTATTGAAACACTGCGGAAATCAGAAAGTTGTTATCTTTGAAAACAGGCAGTCACTGATGCAACAGCAGATTATAGATATTATCTCGGAAATTGACCCAGAAGTTTTGAAATATAATGATATATCAAAAGATAATATGGTAATATTCGGAGCTTACAAAAATATCATGATAATATCCTATCAGTGTGCAGCTCTGAAATGTATGTTGCGGAATAATAGATTTTTGGATTTCTGTTCGCAGGCAAGATATTTGATATTCGATGAAGCACACTACATACTTGACGATGCGAATTTCAACAAGGGAATCAGCTTTTTTGCTCAGACTTTTTTGAAAAAATCTTTCTCGAATGCAACCAAAATATTCATGTCGGGTACAATGGAGGAGATTTATGAATATATTCAGTTAATTAACAGATTGCCAAAAGAGCCTGTAGATATTATTCAGGAGAAAGAATTATTTTATAAAACAGGAAATATTCCTGCTCGTCTTGCTTTGAAAGGATTCGGGGATAATTCAAATGATAATTTAATTTTGTCACTCCCTACGGATTATTCCTACATTCAGCCGTATAAGTACAAAACAATAGATGATATCTGTTCTCAGATTGCTCAGACTCCTATAAATGAAAAGTGGATGATTTTTGTAAAATCAATCAACGAAGGCGTTATGCTGAAATTGGGTTTACAGGGTATATGCAATAATTCTGTATATTTTTTGAATGCTGAAAATAAGAACGATAATGAAAATGCAGAAATTTATAACCAGCTAATACGTGAGTGCAGATTTAACTGCCGTGTGCTTATCGCAACAACAGTCATTTACAACGACATAAATGTGAAAGATAATAATGTAAAACATATCGTTGTTCCATTTGCACCGATGTCGGTGGTAAAACAATTGTTAGGCAGAAAGAGAATGGCTGAAAATGAAACAGTGAAAGTTTATTTTCCAGATGTCAGTTGTAAAAATGTAAAAAAGCGTTACCATGATTGTATTAAGGACTGCATGGAAATAATAAATCTGAATTTCAATATGCAACAAAGTGCATTGTGCCAGCTTAACGGACTTGTAAATTCTTCTCCGTCAAAGTATTATTATTTGTTTCCAAATGGTTCTTCAGCAAATAATTATATGTCTGCACAATTTAATTTTCCAGCAATTTACAAGCTCTATTATGATACCTGCTTCTATATTTTTGCTCTCCAGAGAATGAACCCAGAATCAAAAGAGACAAAATCAGATTTTGTAAAAATTCTTCTTACGCATCTTGATATAGAGGACAAGTATGATGATGTAATTGACATTACTGTGAAAACATCAGAGGAAGAAATCGAAGAAGCCAAAGCAGCATTTTCAGAATATCTTGAAAGTCTGATAAGTATTGATATTGTTTCACCAGATGAAAATGGTTCATTTGAAAAGTTCCTTGAACTCAAAAGAAAAATAAACGAAATGTATAAAATTTCACATGATGGTAAATCACTTCACATACAATGGAATACTAAAGACAGATTCTTTCCAGAAGAAAAAATGAAAGCATTTTTTTCAGAACTCAACTTCCCATATACAATTAGTAGTGCCAGCTCCAAAGGAAAGAGAATAACTAAGATAACAAAATCATTATGATGAAAAAATGCGTCCAATATCTCCAATTGAACAACTATTTGAATTTGGAAAAATTCATCTTTCAACAAATCAAATACATACAGTCCATCCTTTAGAAGTAGATATTCCTAAAGGAAAATTAACGGTTGTTACAGGAGTGTCAGGTTCTGGAAAAACAACGATGATTCTAGAAAGCTTGTTACCAGCGATTCAAACTAAAATCAATGACTCATCA
>OLGH01002460.1_pt1 | contig 14621 bp, 11 predicted proteins | sample 1604851 | NCBI WGS metagenome assembly OLGH01 (sample SAMEA3888894, study PRJEB22519) | human gut metagenome | biome: human gut; feature: human-associated habitat; material: faeces | place: Denmark | collected 2010 | reverse complement strand
CCTCTCCCAAGACTTTTGTAAGGGTCGACGGAGGGCGGGGTATTGAGAGAAGATTCACCTTTGGCGCACGTCCCCCGGAGCCGCGCCAAAAGAAAAACGGTTTTGATGCGAAGGGGCTCCTGACGAGCCGCCTCCCCACCAGTCAAAGTTTTTGCGGGTGGGGGTCCGGGGGAGGGAGCGTGTGGGTGTCCCCCACTTTTGAAAAAAGCTCCCTCCCCCGGTCTTCCCTCCCCAGCGAGGGAACCCGTGCACGAAGCATCCATCGTCGCAGGCATGATGCATATCCTCGAAGACGAGGCCAGACGCCACAACGTGAGCAGGATCACGCGGGTGCGGCTTTCGGTGGGGCTGTTCACGGCGGTGGAGCCCAAAACGCTGGAAGCGTGCTTCGAGCTGTACGCGGAAGGCACGGCGGCGGAAGGGGCCGAACTGGACATCACGACCGTCCCCGCCGAAGGGCGCTGCCTTGAGTGCGGGCACGGATTTCCCATGACCTCGCCGCGCTGCCGCTGCCCGGAATGCGGAAGCCTGCGGCTGGAAGGCAAGGGCGGCCGGGACTTCCTCATCACCGGCATCGACGCCTGCTGACACCCCAGATTGACTGCGAAAGTTCGTAAGGAATATGCCATGAGCCGTTACATGATCGAATCGGTCCCGGAAAAGTGCAAGGCGTGCCGCCGCTGCGAAATCGCCTGCATCGCCGCCCACCACGGCCTGACCTTTAAAGAGGCCCTGAAAAAGCGCGACGAACTCGTCTCCCGCGTCCATGTCGTCAAGAGCGGCTCGGTGAAGTCGCCCATCTCCTGCCGCCAGTGCGAGAACGCCCCCTGCGCCCGCATCTGCCCCACCGGGGCGCTCCAGCAGGACGACGGCATCGTGACCATGAACGCCCAGATCTGTTCGGGCTGCCAGCTCTGTATCATGGCCTGCCCCTACGGCGCGATCTCGCTGGAATCCATCGGCCTGCCCTCCGCCACGTCGGAAACGATGGCCCAAAAGAGTATGCGCTCCGTGGCCGTGCGCTGCGACCTGTGCAAGGACTGGATGAAGCGCGAGGGCAAATCCGTGCCCGCCTGCGTCGAAGCCTGCCCCGTCCACGCCCGAAGCGTGGTGCAGATAGGCTGATCCCAGCGCAATCATTGATGGTGTAAGCGTGCCGGGGCGGGGCTCCGGCACGCTTTTATTCACCGGGCATTTATGGTACAGGGCACGGATTATGAGCGAATCCATCGGCATTATTGCAGGAAGCGGACAATTCCCGCGCCTCGTGGCGGAAGACGCCAAGGCGGCGGGTTATGGCGTTGTGGTCTGCGCCTTCCACGGCTTCACCGATCCCGGCCTTGAAGCGCTGGCCGACGCGTACACGACCGTCTATCTGGGCCAGTTCGACAAGGTGATCGACTACTTCCGCAAGCACGGCGTCCGCAGGCTGTGCATGGCCGGAGCGATCAACAAGCCGCGCGCGCTGGACTTGCGCCCGGACTTCCGGGCGGCGCGCATCCTCTTCTCCCTCAGGGGCAAAGGCGACGACGCGCTGCTCCGGGCCATCATGGCGGATCTGGAAAAGGAAGGCTTCACGCTCATCCAGGCGGCGGAACTCTCCACCTCCCTGCTCTGCCCCGAAGGCGTCCTGACCCGGCGCGGCCCCTCAGCCGAGGAGATTGCGGAAATCGACTACGGCTGGCCCATCGCCGAAGCGCTCGGCCGGTTTGACATCGGCCAATGCATCGTGGTCAAACAGGGCATGGTGGTGGCCGTGGAATGCCTCGAAGGCACGGACGCCGCCCTGCGGCGCGGCGGCGAACTGCGCGGCGAAGGTTGCGTGGCGATCAAACGCTTCAAGCCCAAACAGGACGAACGCGTGGACTTGCCGTCCATCGGGCTGCAGACCGTGCGCCTCCTCATCGAACAACACTACCGCTGTCTTGCCGTGGACGCGGGCAAAACGCTCTTTTTCGACAGGGCCGAAGCGCTGGCCCTTGCCGACAAACATAACTTCTGCATCGTCGCGCTGACCGAAGACTCGTTCGGGAAGCTGCGCCTTCAGGCGAAAGCCGACTAGACACACGAAACCCGAGAGGAAACCAAGTATGGGCAAGGCCGACCGTTATCAGAAACTGTACCCCGTCACATGGGATCAACTCCACCGCGACGCTAAAGCGCTGGCATGGCGCCTTCTGGAACAGGGACCGTTCAAGGGCATCATCGGCGTCGCGCGCGGCGGGCTTGTCCCGGCCGCCATCGTGGCCCGTGAGCTCAACATCCGTCTGGTCGACACCCTGTGCATCTGTACCTATCAGGGCCGCGAACAGACCGGCGGCGAAGAAGTCCTCAAGGCCATCGAAGGCGACGGCGACGGCTGGCTCGTCGTCGACGACCTCGTGGACACCGGCAACACCGCCACCATCATCCGCAACATGCTCCCCAAGGCCCATTTCGCCACCCTGTACTCCAAGCCCGCCGGAAAGCCCCTCGTGGACACCTTCATCACCGAAGTCAGCCAAGATACGTGGATTCTTTTCCCGTGGGACTCCGAAGTGCAGTATACCGCCCCGCTGGTGGAACAGAACTAGGCGTTAAGACGGGAAGCCCCCGGCAGACGGCATTATAAAAAAAGAAAACCGGGACAGCCTCGCGCAACAGGCTGCCCCGGTTTTCCGCATAGGAGAGAAGGAAGGATGGCCGTCGGCTTCGTTGCTGTCGGACACCGAAAGCCTTCGGGAAATGTCTCCGGATCGGCAGCCCGTGACTGCCGCCAATCCGGGGCTCCGCCCTTCCCGCCGGGTGGCCGGAAGGGCGAAGCGGTTTGGGAGGGAAGGATGCCAAAAGGCAATCCGTGCGGAGGAGCTTCAGCCGCGCGGCGCGAAACGCATCCTTGGTTTCCCCTCCCGGTTCAGCAAAGCCTGTTCTTAGAAAGCGTACCGCATGTTGACGGAGGCCTTGTAGGCGTTGCGGTTGGTGTTGTCGAGGACGTTGCCCCAAACGCCGTCGTTGAGGCTCAGGTGGATGTACCCGAGTTCCACGGCGAGGGTCAGATCCTTGTAGATCTGGTAGTCGGTGTCGAAGGTGGCTTCCCACGCGCCGTCCTTGGTGGTCAGATAGGTGGAGCCCACCATGCTGCCGGTGGCATCAGGATAGCTGGCATGGAAGGTGGTCATACCGGCGTTCGCGGGCATGTTCTTGTTGTTGGTACCCCGATAGTAGCCGACCTGAATGGCGTGAGTCAGGTTTTCCATGAAGGAGATGTCCTTCATGCGGAGCGCGACGCCCCACGTGCCCACGGGGCTGGTTGTTCATCGTGTACTTCTCGGCCATCTCCGCCACGACGCCCCACGTGCCCACGGGGCTGGTGCCGAGGATGGTATCGCTGGAAATGCCGTAACCGCCGTCAAAGCCGAAGGAAGAACCGGACCAGCCGGCGTCCACGGTGGGCATACGTTCGGAGCCGTCATACGGATTGGAGTTGTCACCGGAGCCGTACCACAGGAGCAGGCCGGGAACGCCGAAATCAAGCTTGTATTCCGCGATGGCGGAAGCCAGCCAGCCGCTGCGCTTCAGGTCGATGGTCTTGCTGGTCGCGCCGTCGTATCCGCTGAGCGAACGGACCGTGCCCATATCCACGGAGCCGTAGTTGAAGTCACCGGCGAGGCGGAAGGGGCTGAACGTGGTCATTTCACCCGTGATGCCGACCCACCATGCGTTGCCTTCGCTGCGGTTGCCTTCAAGCGTGGTCAGATCGCTGCCGCTGGGGAGCACGGGGAGCATCCCGGCGCGCATGTCATCGATGTCACCCTTGGCGTCGCCACCAAGGCTGCGGCTGCCCACGAAACCATACATGCCCCAAGGCGTGATCTTCACACCGTCAAAGGTCAACGGCAAGGTCAGGCCAACGAAATCCATGGCGTTGTTCTGATCGTCATGCCACTTGCCATAACCATTGGTGTTGTCGTTTTCAGCGCGCAGCCAGAAGAGGTTCGCGCCGACGTTTTCGGTGAAGTTGCCGCCGATGGTGATGCCCGCGCCGTCGCCGTCGAGCACGGCGGAACCGGCCACGAAGCCAGGCATCACGAAGGGCTGCAAGCCCATGCGGACCAGCACGTCGGTTTCGGGGATGGCCCAGTCGATGTAGGAGTAGCGCACTTCAACGGTCCTGCCGTCCGTGCCGAGGGAAGCGCCGTCCTTGGCATGGCCCCAATGCGTGTCGCCGATTTCAAAATAAACGACGCCCTTCAAGCTTTCAGACGCGATCACGTCGATCTGGGTGCGCAGACGCTGCGCCGCGCCGAAGCGGTCGCTGCTGTTGTGCTTGTCGAACGAATCGTTCGTATACTCAAAACTGAAGTCCCACATGCCCTTAGCCTTGATGTCGGCTGCATTGGCGGCGGAGAATGCGGAGCAGATAAGCCCGGCCGCAAGCAGAAGCGTGGTGAGTCTCTTCATGACGAAAATCTCCTTTCTTCATGGTGAAGGTTGGGGTATTTCCGACCTCTTCCTCTCAGAGCCGGAAACACCAAAAGCTTCAGGATCCGAGGTGAAGCTTTCAAGGGCATTTTCTCTCACCGAAATAAATATTCAATTATTTGTACGATCTTTATAACAAGCCTCTAACGAAGGCTCTCTCGGCCCCGCTTGCAAAAAGAAAAAAGAAGGGCTCCGCGACACGCCCCTTCCCGCTTTTCCTTGCCCCCCAAGGCAAAACCGAAAGGCCCTTTCCACCGGGACCACCCCCTCTCTATTAGACCTATCCCTTGCCTGGAGATGACGGTTCCACTCCGGCGGATGCAGAAGCGCATCCCTAAGCCCGCCTCCCCGCACGATGCCGGAACAGGGCCAGCCCGAGGAACAGGTTCAAAAGCAGGCTCACACCAAGCACCGCCCGAAAAAGGACCGGCAAGGCCCACAGCGATTCGCTGAATCCGGACGGGGCGACCTCGCGTTCCACCGTACCTTCATCGGAAAGCGTGATTGTCATGGGATGGGAAACCTTATGCCCCATGTTGTCCGCAACCACGATGGTCCATGTGCCGGGCTTGTCCGGAAGGAACGCGAATCTTCCCTGAGCGTCCGTACGCCCGTTCTGAAATTCCACATCCGCGCTGTCCGGGCCGTACAGCTTCGCTTCGGCATACGCCGCCACGTCGCCCGTGGAATACGAGAACGCCACCACACGGGCATCTCCGGACGCCAGCTCCTTCGCCAGCAGCGCGTGAGCCTGCGCGTCCGCGGAAAACCAGCCCAGAACCAACAGGGCGGCCAACACTACACGTCTCAACATATCTTCTCCTTGGAAAGGGAACACCGGAAACGGAGCCTCCGGGCACTCCACTTTCATCTCACACTCAATCCGCATCGGGCTTTCCCCATCCAGCCGGGACACCCGCGCATCCTTCCCACGAACAATGCCGCCGGGCCGCGCCCCGACACAGCAGAAACGCTCTTTCCTAGCGCCCCGCCGGGAGACGTATTCCCAACGGAAAATTTCCATGCCGCCCCACCCTCCATCGGCCCTTATGGAAATTTTTGGAGGGGGAGAGGAGGGGTTTGGGGAGGGGCGAGGGAACCGTGGGGGTGCTCCCCCTTCTTCAGAAAGGTTCCCTCGCCCCTCCACAGCCTTCCTTTTCCCTGCTCCCTACTTCATCACCGGGAAAACATAGGTAGCGCGCATGTTGCGCTTGTCGGCGCTCCCGACGGTGAGCTTTTCGGTAACTTCGGTACGCAGCATCCACAGGCCGGGCTTGGTCACCTTGAACGACGCCATGCCGTCCGCGCCGGTTTCAGCCTTGGCCATGTAGGCATCCTGCTCGGCGCTGTACCCGTCGTAGGTCAGGCCAAGCGGGGCCTTTACCGGCTTGCCGTTCAGCAGCACTTCCGCCTTGATGTCGTCACCGGCCTTGATGTCGGCGGGATTCGTCAACAGCACGATCTCAAGATCGTGCCCCAAAACCTTCTTGTACAATCCGTCATTCGCGGCGGGATTGAGCATGGTCTTGGCGAACTTCTCATACTTGCCGACCTTGAGGACCTTCTTGCCCTTGGCTTCGAGATCCTTGCGGCCGCCCTCCAGCACGCCTTCAGTCGTGTCGCTCCAGGTCTGCGGCAGACGATGCCCGACGATCATGGCGGGGCCGTCCGCAGGGAGGGCCGCCTTGCCCACAAGCGCCTTCGCCTTGGCGTCTTCGGCAAGCTTCACGGGCTCCTTGGCGTTGCCCTGAATGAGTTCGACCACCACGGTCTCCACCGGCTCGGCCTCTTCGCTGATCATGAATACGTGCGCCGCCTGCGCCTGCACGCCCACGCTTTCGCCCTTGGCGGCCTGTGTTTTGTCGGGTTTGACGATGAATTCATGCGCGGAGGCAAGAGTGGCGGTCCCAACGAGGCAGAGTGAACACATCCCAGCAAGCAACACTTTGAAAAGCATGGCGAACTCCTTGTTTTAAATAACACGGCACAATATTGTGTTATCTTTTTCAAAAATGTATTACCCGGAAAAATGATTTTCCGTCAATTCAATTTTTATTTTATTTCCGCATGTTATAATCATTTGCCCAACAATTCCGATACTGTTCGTACTTTTTTAAAAAAAATAACACGCATACTCGGCGACACACACCCGTGCCCTGAAAAAACAGGTTCCTCCTTCCAAAAGCCATCATCGGCGCGGGGTTGCAAAATGGCAAAAAGGCAACTGCTTGCCTTTGTTCAGCTATCCGCGTAGATTATCTCCTTTCGCGCCAGCCGGCCCGGTTGGGGTGCGCCCCTCGGCTTCAACGCAGTCCAGACAAAAGGGAAGCATATGAACCTCACACAGAAAATCATCGGCAGTCACCTTGTTTCCGGCACCATGACGCCCGGAAGCGAAATCGGTCTGCGCATCGACCAGACCCTGACCCAAGACGCCACCGGGACCATGGCGTGGCTCCAGTTCGAAGCCTTGGGCATCCCCCGGGTCAAGACCGATATTTCCCTGAGCTACGTGGACCACAACACGCTCCAGATGAACTTCCGCAACCCTGACGACCACCGCTTCCTGCGCACCGTGGCGGCCAAATTCGGCGGCGTGTACTCCGGGCCCGGCACCGGCATCTGCCACCAGCTCCACCTCGAAAACTTCGCCAAGCCCGGCGCGACCCTCGTGGGCTCCGACAGCCACACCCCCACCGCGGGCGGCATCTGCTCGCTCGCCATGGGCGCGGGCGGGCTTTCCGTCGCGCTGGCGATGGCGGGCGAGCCCTACTATATCCCCATGCCCAAGGTCGTGCGCGTCTTCCTGACCGGGGCGCTCACCGGCTGGGCCTCCGCCAAGGACGTCATCCTTGAACTGCTCCGCCGCCGCACCGTCAAGGGCGGCGTGGGCCGCGTGTTCGAATACGCCGGGCCCGGCGTCGCCACCCTCTCCGTGCCGGAACGCGCCACCATCGCCAACATGGGCGCGGAACTCGGCGCCACGGGCACCCTCTTCCCCTCCGACGGCGTGACCCGCGCCTTCCTCAAGGCCATGGGCCGCGAAGCCGATTGGCGGGAACTCGGCCCTGACGCCGATGCCGCGTATGATGAAGAGGAAGCCATCGATCTTTCCGCGCTGGTCCCGCTGGCCGCGCAGCCGCACATGCCCGACCGCGTGGTGCCCGTGGCCGAACTCGACGGCCTGCCCGTCGAGCAGGTCTGCATCGGTTCCTGTACGAACTCCTCCTACGCGGACCTCAAGCTGGTCGCGCAGATCCTCGACGGGCACCGCATCAATCCCGGCACCGACGCCATGATTTCCCCCGGCTCCAAGCAGGTGCTCACCATGCTGGCGCAGGAAGGGCTCCTTGAGCCGCTCATCGGCTCCGGCGCGCGCCTGCTCGAATGTTCCTGCGGCCCGTGCATCGGCTCCGGCGGCGCACCCGTCACCTCCGGCGTAAGCGCCCGTACCTTCAACCGCAACTTCGAGGGGCGCAGCGGCACCAAGGACGCCAAGGTCTATCTGGTCAGCCCTCTGACCGCCGCCCAAGCCGCCCTGAACGGCAAGTTCACCGATCCCGCCACATGGGGGACCCCGCCCGCCAAGCCGGAACTGCCCGCCGATCCGCCGTCCATCCGGCACCTGTTCGTGTTCCCGCCGGAAAACGGTGACGGCGTCGAAGTCCTGCGCGGCCCGAACATCGTGGCCCTGGAGAAATTCCCCCGCCTCGACGCGTCCGGAGACGTGCTCGAAGCCAACGTCGTGATCCGCCTCGGCGACAACATCACCACCGACCACATCATGCCCGCGGGCGCGGAAATCCTCGCCCTGCGCTCCAATATCCCGGCCATTTCCGAGCACGTGTTCGTGCGCGTGGACCCCGATTTCGTGAAGCGCGCCCGCGCCGTCTCCGAAGCGGGAGGCAACGGCGTCATCGTGGCTGGCGAAAACTATGGTCAGGGCTCCAGCCGCGAACACGCGGCGCTGGCCCCGCGCCATCTCGGCATCAGAGCCGTCATCGCCCTGTCGATGGCCCGCATCCACCGCGCCAATCTCGTGAATTTCGGCATTCTGCCTCTGGTCTTCGTGAACAGGGAAGATTATGCTAAGGTCGCTCAAGGTGCGGATATCCGCATCCCGCTCACGGAAATCACGCCCGGCGGCGTGACGAACATTGAGATTGCGGGCGTGGGCGTTCTTCCTGTAAGGAATGATCTCTCGGCGGCCGAACTGGACATCATCCGGTCCGGCGGCCTGTTGAACGCCGTAAAAGAAAAAATGTAAGCCGGATCCCGGGAAGCCGTGCGGGGCGCCGTACGGCTTCCCGGGGCCCGTAACCTTTGAACTGGAGCTGTCATGCTGGATCTCATTCGAGCCAACGCCCAATCGTGGGGCGTCAAAATCGCCTTTGGCATCATCATTCTGGTCTTCGTCTTCTGGGGCGTCGGCGGCCTGACGGGCGGCCCTTCCACGGTCATCCTCACCGTGAACGGGGAACCCATCACCATTCAGGAGTTCCAGCGGAAATACGAACAGCTTGAGCAGCAGGTGCGCGCCCAGTATCCCGATCTCGATGCGGCCGGCCTCAAGGCGATGCAGCTCAAGCAGCAGCTCATCCAGAACCTCATTCTCGAAAACCTCATCATGCAGGAAGCCAAGCGCGTCGGCATCGTCGTGACGCCCGTGGAGCTGCGCAAGCTCATCGAAAGCTTCCCCGCCTTCCACAACGCCGAAGGCAAGTTCGATCCCGACGCCTATGTCCGCGTGATCAAGGCCCAGCGCAACACCCCCGGCAACTTCGAAGCCGAGCTCCGCAACAACATGCTGATGAACAAGCTCCGCGCGGACGTCACCGCCGGGGCCTTCGTTCCCGAAGCCGAAGTGCGCGATCTCTTCCGCTATGAAGGCGAACGCCGCATTCTGGAGTATGTTTTCTATCCGCTGGAAGACTATACCTCCAAGGTCACTGTCGATGACGCGCAGATCAAGGACTATTACGAAGCCAATCAGGCATCCTTCACCGTGCCCCCGCAGGCCGACGTGGAATACCTGCTCATCGGCGCGGAAGCGCTGGCCGCCGCCCAGAACATCAGCGACGCCGCCGTATCCGAGTACTATGAAAAGAACGCCGCCCAGTTCGCCACCCCCGAAATGGTGCGCGCCCGCCACATCCTCATCCTGAGCGACGCCAAGGCTTCCGCCGAGGAGCAGGCCAAGGCGAAGGCCAAGATCGAAGAAATCGCCCAGCGCATCAAGGCTGGCGAAGATTTCGGCACCGTGGCCAAGGAAGTTTCCGAAGATCCGGGCAGCGCTCCGCAGGGCGGCGAACTCGGCTGGTTCGCGCACGGCCAGATGGTTCCCGAATTCGACAAGGCTTCTTTCGCCCTCAACCCCGGCGAGCTTTCCGAGCCCGTCAAGACGCAGTTCGGCTGGCACCTCATCCAGCTTGAAGAAAAGAAGGCCGCCGGGCAGAAGCCGTTGGATGAAGTGAAGGATCAGATCCGCACCCGTCTGGCGCAGGATGAAGCCTCCGGCAAGGTACAGGAAGCGCTGGAACAGGTTCAGCTCGCGGTCATCGGCGGCAAGTCGCTGAAGGAAGCCGGGGAACCGCTCAAGCTGGCCCCGCAGGAAACCGGCCTCGTCAACACGACCGAATTGACCGAAAAGATGGGCATCAAGCCTGAAAACCTGCCCGCGCTGCTGGCCGCCAAGCCCGGCACCGTGCTGGACACGCCTTTCGTGACCAAGACCGGCTATGTCATCGCCAAAGTGAACGAATCCAAGCCTCAGACCGTGAAGCCGCTTGACGCCGTGAAGGACGACATCAAGGCTCGCCTCCAGCAGGACAAGGCCCGCACGCTTGCCTTCGAGGCCGCCAATGCCGAACGCAAGACCTTTACCGCCGATCTGCCCAAGGAACTTCAGGGCAAGCTCAAGAAGACCGAACCGGTCGGCCGTCAGGGCTACATGGGCGAGCTGGGCATGAACGCCGAACTGGCCAAAGCCGCCTTCGCCGCCAAGGTGAACGAATGGTTCCCCGTGGCCTACACGCTCGACGGCGGCGCGGTCATCGCCCGCGTGGCCGAAGTCGTGACGCCGAGCGACGAAGACTGGAAGACCGCCGCTCCGCAGATCACCGACGCCGTGCTCAACGCCAAGCGTGAGCAGATGTTCCGCGGCTTCCTCAGCCTGCTCCGTTCCAATGCCAAGATCGAACTGAAGAACGAGACGATTCTGGCGGATTAGAGCCAAATACATTCCTATGTTATCAATAAAAAGAGGCCATCCTAGGATGGCCTCTTTTTATTGAAATCCTAAAAAAGTATTACCGCAGAAATCCTTTAATCAGATGCTTCATCACTGGAACAACATACCGAACATAATAGAGTACTCTCATTTTCTTATACATATAGAGCATTGTCCATGCATCGGCATATTTTTCCTGCTTCAATGGAGCAGAAACAAGCTGAAGATCCATCGTGAGGTTCTCCAAAACATCTTCCGGCAAGGCCGCGAAAACACCATCTAAGGCAACCATATATTCAGAACATTCATCAGCTCTGCCATATCTGAGAAAGTCCCTATACGCACCCCGCAACATATCTCCGATATTGTCCGCATAAATTCTCTGAATCATCGGTTCGGCAGTGCGCACGACTGAAGCCATGTTCTTCGCTGCGTGGCATTTCCAAAAGGCGTCCTCACGCCCTTTCATATACATCTTGGATTTGTCATTTCCTTTTCTCTGGCGGTACTTGTAGGTATTGACGGCAAGATACGAAATCGTCTTCGCATGTACGGCCACACGGCACGAAAAATCATTGTCCTCAAACTTAAGCAATGTCTCATCAAAAAATATAGCATGCTCCACAAGAAAAGAACGCCGTAATAGCTTATTGCACGCAATAACATTATTTGAGAAAAGACCACATCTTGAGAGAGATTTCCCTCTAATATCCTGGTCGGGATATACCGCTGTATTGACTACGTACTCTTTTCCTGATTCGTCAGGAAACCAATTCACAGTCCTTCCCGAAACCAATTCAGCATCATCTTGTTCAGCAATAATATAAAGTTCTTTCAAAACTTCGTTATCGTATAAAGCATCATCAGAGTCTAAAAAGAAAACATACTCTCCGCAGGATTCTTTTAATCCCCTATTACGGGTAAAGGATAAATCTCTGTTTCTTTCATTGTAAAACAATCGGATTCGAATATCTGATTCAGCATATTTTTTCAAAAGAAACGAGCTATCATCCGTAGAGCAATCATCAATACAAATGATCTCAATATCCGTCAGCGACTGCTGAATAACCGAGTCCAAGCATTCGCCAAGATACGGAGCTACATTATACACGGGGATTATAACGGAAACCTTGACCATAGCACTCATTCCGCGCTTAGCTTCCTCAGCTTCTTCTCAAACCGCTCGTATTCGCTGAAAATACACGCACAGTAGTTCTGGCGGTACAGGCCCATTTCCTTGGAGCGGTCGATCCCGGCCTGCCACAAGGGGCGGAAGTCCCGGTACAGGAACTCGGAACCGAATCCGGCGTCGCTCCTGTAGTCACCGGACGCCGCGACGCGGGTTCCGATTCCCCGGATGGCGTCGTGCTGCTGGTGCCGGGAATAGAGCAGGCTTGTAGTAAAGCAGTCGAAACCGTTCTCCGAGGCGATGGCGCAGGTCAGGGAAAGACGGCTCCCGTAGCAGTAGCCGCAGCGGGCATACCCTTGATTGTCCGCGATACCCAAATCGTGCACCATCTTGAGCCAGCCGGGCAGATCATACACATCGTCCTGCCACAACATGGGCAGATCCATCTGTTCCGCCACCTGTTCCATCGCCTCCCGCCGCCGAAAATATTCGGAGACGGGATGGATGTTCGGATTGGCGAAGTATCCCGTGACGTCATAGCCCTCGTCGCGCAACGACTGGATGCACATGATGCTGCACGGCCCGCAACAGGCGTGCAGGAGCACTTTCTTGCCGTTACCTGCCATTGTTCTGCCCGTTGTGCTGATGGCCCTGCTGCTGTGCTGGAGCTGCCGGCGCGGAAGAAATACCCTCGATGCGGATATCCAGACGGATGTGGAATTCCTTTTCCATGAGCGAGAGCCGTTCGCGCTTGTGATTCAGAAGATACAGCCCGAGCTCAGCGTCCACGCTGTGGGCGTACTCGGTCTGCCCCGCCGCCGCAGCGCTGCGCATGGCGCGGTGCAGGTCGCGAAGCGTCTGTACGGACTGCCACTCCATATTGCGGCGCTGGCCCGTCCCCTTGCAGTGGGGACAGGTCTCCATACTGATAGAGATCGCCGAGGAGCCGGTCCGCTGGCGTACGATCTGGAGCAGGCCAAAAGAACTCATCTTGCCGATGTCGTGACGGGCGCGATCGCCCTTCATGGCGTTGCGGAGTTCTTTTTCAACCTCACGGCAATGCTCGGGATCGCGCATTTCAATGAAGTCGATGACGATCTGCCCGCCGATGTCGCGCAGGCGAAGCTGACGGGCGATGGCCGTCGCCGCTTCCATATTCGTACGGAAGGCCATAGCCTCAAAATTCGTCTTGCCGCCGATCTTGCCGGAGTTGATGTCGATGGCCATAAGCGCCTCGGTCTGGTCGAACACCAGACGCCCGCCGGACGGCATGAGCACTTCGCGGGAATGTACCTGCTCGATCTGGTTGAGAAGGCCGAAGTGTTCCCAAAGGGTCTTGTCATGCTTCTCATAGAGGTGCACGAGGTCGCCCTTGCGCGGGAACAGCAGGGAAGCCATCTCCCGGATGGCTTCGGCGGTTTCCGCGTTGTCCACCCAGACTTCGGACACGTCGTCGGACAGATAGTCGCGAACGCTCCGGCTGGCGAGGCCCGGTTCCTGATAGATCAGGGAGGGGACCTTTTCCGTGGTGGCGCGCTTGCGGATATCCTTCCAGACGCGCTTGAGGAAAGAGAGGTCCTTCTGGAGCGTGGTCTTGCTCGTGCCCGCGCTCACGGTGCGGACGATGGCCCCAAGCCCTTCGCCGGGCTCAAGGCCCCGGATGAGCTCGCGCAAACGGTTGCGCTCCTCGCCGTCCTCCACCTTGCGGGAAATGCCGATCTGCTCCTGCCCCGGCGTCAGCACGAGGAAGCGCCCGGCGAGCGACAGCCATGTGGTCAGGAACGCACCTTTGGAGCCGTTGGGCTCCTTCACGACCTGCACGAGGACTTCCTGCCCGGGCTTGAGCACTTTCTGGATGGGCGGGTATTTGCGGCCCTTGGTGGGTTCGTGGGGCTGGAGGTAATATTCGGGGTGCACTTCGTCGATCTGCAGGAACCCGTTCTTCACGTTCCCGTAATTGACGAAGGCGGCTTGCAAATTGGTGTCGATGTTGTTGATGACGCCTTTGTAGATGTTGCCCCGGATCTTGGCCTGATGGGTCATCTCCACGTAGTACTCGCGCACGGAGCCGTCTTCGGTGAGCACCACCTCGACCATATCGCCGGGCAGAACGCTGACCAGCATCTTGCGGTCCACGCCGGACGCGGCGGCCTTGGCGGACTTGCGGCCCTTCTTGGCGTCCTGTTCCTCTTCGCCTTCCTCGGCGGGCTCGTCCTCGGCTTCCTGCAACGCGGCGGCAGCGGAGGCCTTCTTGTTCCGGCGGCGGCGCGGCTTGCGCGGCACGCGAGGCGCGCGCGCCTCCTCACCCTCGGCTTCGGCTGGAGCGGCAGCGGGTCCGTCGTCGTCATCATCATCAAAAACGAACACCTCATCCTCGGGCACGGCGGCCTGCTGGTCCTTCAGCGTCTCCTCAGACTGTTCGGCGGCGGGACGCGCGGGTTTGCGGCGGCGGGAACGGGAGCGGGGTTTGCGGGGAGCCTCTTCGCCCGTGGCGGCGGATTCCTGCCCGGATTCAGCCCCTGCGGGCTCATCTTCGACGGCGGGCGCGGATTCGGCAAAGGCCTCAGCCGGAGCGTCGGCGGCTACGGGCTCATCAAGAATGGGCGTTTCACCCGCTTCCGGCGCGGCTGCGTCAACGGCGGCATCGCCTTCGGCGGGACGGCGGCGGCCCCGACCGCTGCGGCGGGAACGGCGGCGCTTCGCGGGTGCGGCGGCATCGCCTTCGGCGGTTTCGGAAGCATCGGCGGCAGCGGATTCCTCCGGCGAGGCGACGGCAGGGACGGCGGCGGGTTCGGACACGGC
>OLGH01002456.1_pt1 | contig 14652 bp, 4 predicted proteins | sample 1604851 | NCBI WGS metagenome assembly OLGH01 (sample SAMEA3888894, study PRJEB22519) | human gut metagenome | biome: human gut; feature: human-associated habitat; material: faeces | place: Denmark | collected 2010 | reverse complement strand
TCATGACAAGCTGATCGAAGCTGTTGCTGAGACCGACGAAGAGCTGATGATGAAGTACCTGGACGGCGAAGAGCTGACCAAGGGAGAAATCAAGGCTGCTCTGCGTAAGGCTACTATTTCCAACGAGATCGTTCCTGTTGTCTGCGGCTCTTCTTACAAGAACCGTGGCGTTCAGAAACTGTTGGATGCAATCGTTGATTATATGCCCGCTCCGACCGACGTTGCGGCCATCAAGGGCACCAACCCGGAGACTGGCGAGGAAGAAGATCGCACTTCTTCCGATGATCAGCCGTTCTCTGCACTGGCATTCAAGATTATGACTGACCCGTATGTCGGTAAGCTGTGCTTCTTCCGCGTGTACTCTGGTACCGTTGAGGCTGGCACCACTGTTTACAACTCTGTTAAGGATCAGGACGAGCGTATCGGCCGTATCCTGCAGATGCATGCAAACAACCGTAAGGATATCGACATCTGCTACGCTGGCGATATCGCCGCTGCTGTTGGTCTGAAGAACACCACCACTGGTGATACCCTGTGCGATGAGAAGCATCCCATCATCCTCGAGTCCATGAACTTCCCCGAGCCGGTTATCCGCGTTGCCATTGAGCCCAAGACCAAGGCTGGCAGCGAGAAGATGGGTATTGCCCTGTCTAAGCTGGCTGAAGAGGACCCGACTTTCCGTACCTGGACCGATGAAGAAACCGGTCAGACCATCATCGCCGGCATGGGCGAGCTCCACCTGGAAATCATCGTGGACCGTCTGCTCCGCGAGTTTAAGGTCGAAGCTAACGTTGGCGCACCTCAGGTTGCCTACCGTGAAACCATCCGCAAGGATGCTAACCAGGAAACCAAGTACGCACGTCAGTCCGGTGGTAAGGGCCAGTATGGTCACGTTAAGATCAAGATTGAGCCCAACCCGGGTAAGGGTTATGAGTTTGTCAACGGTATTGTTGGCGGCGCTATCCCGAAGGAATACATCCCCGCTGTTGACAACGGTATCCAGGGCGCGATGAAGTCCGGCATTCTGGCTGGCTATCCCGTCGTGGATGTCAAGGTCACTCTGTGGGACGGCTCCTATCATGAAGTTGACTCCTCTGAAATGGCGTTCTCCATCGCCGGTTCCATGGCATTCAAGGATGCTATGAAGAAGGCTGATCCCGTCATTATGGAGCCCATCATGAAGGTTGACGTTGTTGTTCCTGACGAGTATATGGGCAACGTCATTGGCGACTTGAACAGCCGCCGCGGCGCGATCCAGAACCAGGAATCCACCGATGGCACTGCCCGTGTCACCGCTATGGTTCCTCTGTCCGAGATGTTCGGTTACGCTACTGACCTGCGTTCCAAGACCCAGGGCCGTGGCCAGTACTCCATGGAGCCGGCTGATTACCAGCAGGTTCCCAAGAGTGTTGCAGATAAGATCATGACCGAGCGCAATAAGGGCTGATTCTGCACAAATTCGCGCAAAATACTTGATTTTTCTTGAAAAATCTAGTATGATAGCCTTACAACAGGCTATTTTATCTGTTTGAATTAAAGGAGGATACTTCCAATGGCTGAAAAGGAAAAATTTGACCGCTCTTTGGAGCATGTCAACATCGGTACCATCGGTCACGTTGACCACGGCAAGACCACTCTGACTGCCGCTATCACCAAGGTTCTGGCTCTGAAGGGCGACGCCGATTTCATGGATTACTCCAGCATCGATAAGGCTCCTGAAGAGAAGGCTCGTGGTATCACGATCAACACCGCTCACGTTGAGTACCACACCGCGAAGCGTCACTATGCCCACGTTGACTGCCCGGGCCATGCTGACTACATCAAGAACATGATCACCGGTGCTGCTCAGATGGACGGCGCTATCCTGGTTGTTGCTGCAACCGATGGCCCGATGCCGCAGACCCGTGAGCACATCCTGCTGGCTCGTCAGGTTGGCGTGCCCAAGATCGTTGTGTTCCTGAACAAGTGCGATATGGTTGACGACGAAGAGCTGCTCGACCTGGTCGAAATGGAAGTTCGCGAACTGCTGGACAGCCAGGATTTCGACGGCGACAACACCCCGATCATCCGTGGTTCCGCTCTGAAGGCTCTGGAGAGCACTTCCAAGGATCCCGATGCTCCGGAATACAAGTGCATTTGGGAGCTGATGGACGCTGTTGACAGCTACATCCCGACCCCGGACCGTGCTGCTGATAAGCCGTTCCTGATGCCCGTTGAGGACGTTATGACCATCTCCGGCCGTGGCACCGTTGCTACCGGTCGTGTTGAGCGTGGTACTGCTCATGTCGGCGATCAGATGGAAATCGTTGGTCTGAAGGAAGAGAAGCTGACCACCACCATCACTGGTCTGGAAATGTTCCGCAAGAGCCTCGAGTTCGCTCAGGCTGGCGACAACATCGGCGCTCTGCTGCGTGGTATTGACCGTGACCAGATCGAGCGTGGCCAGGTTCTGGCTGTTCCCGGCTCTGTTCATCCCCACACCACTTTCGATGGCCATGTTTACGTCCTGAAGAAGGAAGAAGGCGGCCGTCATACCCCGTTCTTCAACAACTATCGTCCTCAGTTCTACTTCCGTACCACCGACGTTACCGGCATCATCACCCTGCCCGAAGGCACTGAGATGTGCATGCCCGGCGACAACGTTGATATGCACGTTGAGCTGATCACTCCGGTTGCCATGGAAGAAGGCATGCGTTTCGCTATCCGCGAAGGCGGCCACACTGTTGGTTCCGGCGTTGTTTCCAAGATCGAGAAGTAATTTTCGGCTTGTGATATAGCTTTCAAGGCTCCTGCTGTTAAGGCAGGGGCCTTTTTGTTGTGTACGACTTATGGGACGAGGAGGGGGCAAAGGCCGGGTGTGGAAGCCCAAGGAAGGCATCATGAAAACATCAGGAATTGTAGATAGGGGAGAGGACACCATTCGGAACTTTGAAAAAGTGGAGCAGGAGGGGGCACTCACACCGCCTTACCTTGGGAAGGTGTATTTCCGGTCGCGGTTAAGGGGCAAGGGTTGATCTATCCCTAAGTTTTCGGAACGGTCAGGAACGCTCTCTACAGTACAATTTATAATGGGCAATTCTCAACCTCCAATTTTCCCTTCAAGTTTCCTCCAATCTCTGCCAAATCTCTCAACAACAAGCCAAACCGAAATGGCAAAAAATGCGCGATCACAATACCGGGTGATTGGATTAAGAGATTGCAAAGAACATTATCGGGGTAAATGTTCAATCATTTGATAAAATCAGGAATAAACCATTCAAAAATGTTAATAGATACCGCCAAAGAGTCACCGCACCGCAGCGCAAATAATGTGCGAAAAACAGGTTTCAGTTGATTCAAGGACAAAAATTTAGATAGAAACCGCGCTAATTAACTATGCAAATTCTGGCAACTGTGATATAATGTATATACCTGGATGTGTCGGAAAGGCTATCATTTGCGGGATCAAGGCATGCAGCCGGTACAACGTTTTGTCAGCCGCTGTGCCGGGGCCAAAAGCCCCAAAAGCAGGCCGCAGCCCGGCAGGGGATCGCCAGACCGAGGGGGCATAACCAGGCGTTTTGCAATCAACACCTGCAAAGTGCCGCACATCTGCCGTACCACTTTTCACACAAAAGGGGAAAGTAGTAACACTTAAGGGAGGATAAAACTATGAAGAAAAACCTTCAGCGTTTTGGTGCATCCGTGCTGGCAGCAGCCATGGTTGCCCAAAGCGTGGCGCTTCCCGCAGCAGCCGAAACTACCAAGATTGATTCTTCGGTAGCGCAGTCTGTTGCAGCTAGCGCAGCAAGCGCGGCCAGCGCTGTGCAGTCCCTGCCCAAGTTCACCAGCACCGCAGACCTGATCAAGCAGACAGCCCAAACGCTGGCTGCCCAGGGTGAAGTGCATGAACTGGAGCAGGACGATGCCAAGCTGGAAACGACTGCACAGAGCAAGGCGGGCATGAGCCTTGCAGCGTTGGAAAATGCATTGGCCGATGCCATGTACGCCAACGCCGCAGCCGGCAAGATCAACACCGAAGCCTATGGCCTGAACAAGGACGAGATGGCATCGGTGATGGCTGCCACCATCAAAACGTATCATCTGTCCAGCGCCGTTACCGACCTGGGCTATGAGACGAACGCCGCAGGCGTTGTGACCGCCGTTACCTTTACCGGCAGCTCCGGCATGACCTCTGCGATGGAGTCCATGACCAACAGCGATGATGAAGTGATTGCGCAGCAGGCTGACAGCTACGCACAGGCTTACGTTGCTGAAAACTCCGATACCTTTGCGGCCAGCGCCGCTGCAGACGGCCATACCTATGGCGAGCCGAAATGGTACTGGAATGACACCAACCCGGAGGATGGCCATACCCATACCTGGAAGGAAACCCCCGATGGTTACTGGACCAAGACCGATGACGGCTGGGCTTACACCGCTGTGTATACCTGTGAAAAGGACGATGCCTACCAGAAGGTAGAAGGCACCGTAACCAAGGATACCACCGAGGCAAAGCCCGGCGTTGCCGGCAAGACCGTTTACTCTGCCAGCGTGCCCGCTGACAAGAGCCCGGTTAAGAAGGAATACAAGGAACCCACCACCCGCACCGACGACATTGCCGCCCTGCCCTGCCAGAGCCATGTTGTGTCCAAGGATGCAGATGGCAACTTTGTTGCTACCTTCAACTGGGAAATGAAGAAGGTCGAGGGCGAGCTGGCCGCTGACTACAGCAACGCCCAGCTGTTCTATGACAGCGAAACCGGCAAAATTTCTGCCGGCGCTCCCGTTACCATTGACTGGGAATGCACCAGCGTCACCTTCAAGTGCGCTGTCTGCGGCGAAGAAATCAAAACCCAGCCGGTAATGACCATGCCGGTCAGCGTTGTGGTAGACCAGAATGACAATTCCGTCTACATCAATGTGGGCGGCACCCCGACCCTGGATACCACCTCCGGCGGCACCGGCGTTACCCTGGTGTCCGCAATGAAGGACGGCAACTGGTACGATATGCAGAACAACCCGGTTGACGCAAGCAAGGTGAACTTCACCTATCAGAGCGGCGACAACAAGGGCAAGAACAGCCTGCTGCTGTACGACAGCCAGAAGACTGCCGTGTATGTGGACGACCAGGGCAACCAGGTCACCAATACTTATGATGTCTCGACTGCGCAGATGAACTACTACTACTTCCAGCTGTCGCAGTTCAACCAGGACGAAGCAGAGTACTTCGGCGTGGTTGCCCCGTTCTGGACCTCCAAGGGCGTTCAGAAGCAGGGCGAGGATGGCAGCATCACCGGCACCATGGGCGCAATCAAGATATTGTGCAGCATTGATCCGAACGATGATGTCCCGCCGACCACCATGGCATTCATGCTGAACATGCTGCCGCAGGCGTTCATGTCTTACGTCATGAACTATGGCGAAGCTCTGAAAGCCATCCGTGATGCAGGCTTGGCACAGGTTGCCAAGCTGGGTGACGCTGACTATGTCACCAAGCTGCTGATCCTGCACGACTGGATCTCCCAGGTTGCAGAATTCGATATGGGCTCCATGGGCGATATCACCGGCGGCGGCAACAACGACCCCATCCAGACGACTGCTTTCGGTGCCCTGCTGGGCGGCGAGATCGGCGCTAAGGGCGTTGAGTATGGCTGCATCTGCCTGGGCTATGCAGCTGCATTTAACTACATGGTCCAGAATTTGCCTGACAACAAGAGCATCTATAAGAATGATGACGGCAGCTGGAAGACCCCCGATGAAGTAGGCGATAACGCTGTTGTTGACTTTGCCCAGATCCTGTATTACTGCGATACTTCTGATACCAGTGTTGCCGGTAATGCGTTCGGCGGCGGCATGTTCAACAACGTCCACTACTTCAACGCAGTCAAGGTCAACAAGCTGCAGGGCGACAGCAACTCTGCTACGATGACCACCGGCGAACCCAACAAGAACTGGTACTATGTTGACGTCTGCTATGACGACGTGAACACCGAGTGCATGGCCCAGACCCGCGTTGAGAACGCAGGCGACCTGCGCCATGTCAACTTCCTGGTTTCTCCCTCCGGTCTGGAAGGCCGTTACAGCAAGTACTATGATTACATTGACTCGCTGTACGATGGCTACACCTACACCAAGAACAAGAATCCCGATGTGGATGATGACGGCAATGTTGTGTTGAACAACGGCAAGCCGCATTACTCTTACACCAAGGCGGAGAACAAGAACGAGACCCGTTACACCGATACCTGCTACGAGGATACCTGGTTCACCTCTATCTGCAGCCCCATCTACTTCGACAATAATTACTTCTATTACGTTGATACCACGACCAACCAGAACCTGTACAACAACATGCGCCGCCAGCAGTCCGAGAACGGCAACAACGGCAACTCTGGTTCCGGCAGCTCTGGTAACAACTCCCAGATGCAGCAGTTCATGAAGAAGATGCAGAACCAGGGCCCCGATACTCTGGAAGCACGTCCGCGTAATGCGAACTACTATATCCGCAAAGAGGATTCCAGCAGCAGACCCGGCGGCTTCAGCATGAGCAGCTTTACCAAGACGGATGACCCGTTTGATATCATCCTGATGTACTACAACGATCTGAAGGAAACCAGCAGCAACTTCAATGATGACGACAGCAATGCCAAGGTTCTGGCCGAAGCTGGCACCATCTATAAGATCGATACCAGTGCAGCAGATAAGCATACCAAGGTTGAAAACAACCTGAACACCGAGTGCCTGGCAGACGCTGCTGCAAAGCGGATCTACCCCGCACTGGTACACTCTACCGCACTGTATGATGGCAAGCTGTACTTCAACGTCAACAACGCCATCTACCGTATGGACCCGACCACCGGCGCAGTGGAAGAAGTGAAGGAATACAACACCGTCTATGGCGGCATTAAGCTGACCAAGGATAAGGACGGCAACATGGTTCCCGATACCCACTTTCCCGGCATGAGCATGGTTATCATGGATAGCGCCAAGGATACCAGCAGTGTGAAGTATCTGGGCACCTTCAAGAACCATCCTCTGGCGGGCCTGACCCTGCGTGACAGCTACAGCTTTGCTACCACCACCCAGCAGGGCCAGACTGTGATCACCGGCATCAACACCACCAAGGATCAGCTGGTCGTTTCTGTCGGTACCAACCTGTCCAACACCTACAAGAGCCTGGACGAGCTGGGTTCCGATGGCAAGCCGGTTGTTAAGACCGATCCCGCCGGCACTCCTTATGATAAACGCAAGAGCTACCAGACCGAGTCCTGGAACTACAACCCGAGTTACAACCAGAACATGGGCAGCTCTGACGAGAAGAACAAGAACGAAGAGTTCATGTGGTGCGCTAACCTGGTTGAAACCATGCCGATGTCCGACATGGTCAGCGACCTGAGCAGCGGCGCAACCACCGATGTTTCCGTTGAAGCATGGTGTGATACCCCCGCTTACACCCAGGCCCGCACCAACAAGTACGGCCTGACCAAGGGTGAAAAGAAGTACGCTGACGGCGCACTGCCCAAGGGCCATACCTGGGCTCTGGACGAGCTGGAAACCAAGTCCGTTGGCAACAATGTGTACCTGTGCTCTGATTGCCATACCGCAACCGAAAGCACCCCCCACACCGTTACCCTGCCCGATGCAGTTGCAGGCGTTACCCTGACCCTGGGCACCACCAGCAACACCTACATCAAGGACGATACCGTTACCCTGACCGTAGAAAAGGAAGGCACCGATATCGTTACCGTTACCGCAAAGAACGGCAATACCGATGTTGCTCTGACTGAAGTTCAGGAAGCAGCGCAGGACGAAGCCGCAGCCCAGGCTACCACCGAAAAGGCGAAGACGGTTTACACCTTCACCATGCCGGACGGCGATGTGACCATCAGCGTTGCAAAGAACGCTAAGACTTATGCGGTTAATGTTGCTGCCCTGACCAATGGTGAGATCACTGCTTCCGCTAAAGAAGCAGCTGAGAAAGAAACCGTAACCCTGACTGCTAAGCCCGCGACCGGCTATGCCCTGAAGGCTGGCAGCGTGAAGGTTACCTACAAAGACGCTGACAACAACGAACAGACCGTAAAGGCAACCGTTGACGAAAAAGACGCCAATGTTTACACCTTTGCAATGCCTGCGTACCCTGTCAACGTCAGCGCAGAGTTTGCTAAGGAATACAAGGTTACTGTGGCAGACACTGCGAACAAGAACGGCGAAACCAAGGTGAGCGCAACCGCAGCTGTTGAGGGCACCGAAGTTACCGTTACCGTTAAGGCAGCTGATAACTACCAGCTCAAGGCTGACAGCCTGACCTACAGCTACAAGAGCGGCGAAGATACCAAGACCGAAAAGCTGACCCCGAACGCAGAAGGCAAGGCTACCTTTAAGATGCCCGCAGCTGATGTCAATGTCACTGCAGAGTATGTCGAAAAGAAACCGGAAGCCTACACTGTGACAGTGAACAAAGCTACCAACGGCACTGTAACCGCTGATAAGGAAACCGCCGCAGCAGGTGATACCGTTACCCTGACTGTTAAGGCAGACGAGACTATGTACTCTCAGGCTGTGCTGGCTGAGGACGGCCTGAAAGTTGCTGACAGCAAGGGTGCTGCAGTTGCATGCACCGCTGGTGCTGACGGCACTTACACCTTCACCATGCCTGCTGACAACGTAACTGTCACCGCAACGTTTGAAATCGTTGCATATGGTGTTGAGGTTGCACCGACTGAACATGGTTCTGTTACCTTTGAGGGCGGCAAGAAGTACTTCAAGGTTGGCGAGAATGTTACTGCTACCTTTACCGCAGAGGCTGGATATGAGCTGGCTAGTGCTTCTTATCAGGAAGGCAACAAACCTACAGACATTACAGCCAAGGTTAAGGAAGCTAGCAACACTTACACCTTCACTATGCCTGAAAACTATGTGAAGATCGAAGCAACCTTCACTGCTGTTCAGCCTACTGAACCTACTGAGCCCACCGAACCCACCACTCCGGATGAGAACGGCGGCGACAACACCGAAACCGAGGCTCTTGAGGCCGAGGAGCGCACCGTTCATGGTGCTGCTGAAAAGACCACCATTACCGCAATGGCTGTCTTTACCTGCACCGATAAGAACTGCGCAAGTGCACAGTTCGTGGATGCAACTGTAAAGCAGACCAGCGGCGTTACCACCGCTGCTGTCAACTTCAACGGCAAGGACTACACCGCCAAGTACGGCGAGAAGAACGGCTGGGTTGAAGAAAACGGCAAGAAGTACTGGTACGAAAAGGGCGTGAAGCAGGGTACCACCGGCCGCGGCAAAGAGATCTATGATCCCGATTCCGACGCTTGGTACTGGCTGGATGCTGTCCAGGGCGGCGCAATGACCGTCAGCAAGGACGTTTACCAGGAATCCGCCGCCGGCCAGTGGGCTGATAAGCCCGATGGCACCGGCAAGTGGGTCCGTTACGATGAGAACGGCCACATGGTCAAGGGCTGGCAGACGACCGATAAGGGCACCTACTACTTTGACCTGATCACCGGCGCTATGGCTAAGGGCGCAGGCGATATTGACGGTGTACCTTGCGCATTTGACGAGTACACCGGTATCGCTCTGGACGGCCAGTGGCTGACCATCAAAGGCGCTGACTTCTGGTACGAAAAGGGCGTTCGCCAGGGCCTGGATGGCCGCGGCAAGGAAATCTATGACCCGGCTTCCGATGCTTGGTACTGGCTGGACTCTGTTGATCAGGGCAAGAAAGCCACCAGCAAGGATGTCTATCAGGAATCCGAAGCTGGCCAGTGGGCTGATAGGCCCGATGGTACCGGCAAGTGGGTCCGTTACGATGCACAGGGCCACATGATCAAGGGCTGGAGCGCTGACAAGCGTTACTATTTCGACCCGATCTATGGCACCATGGCTAAGGGCGATGCAGTCATCGACGGCCGTACTTATCACTTTGATAAGAACACCGGCGTTCTGCAGTAATCCCACAGCCGAACAATGAGCTGTAACCAGCCCATTAACCTCTAAATAAAAATGCCGCAGCAGATGTAACAGTCTGCTGCGGCATTTTTGTATTTTGGGGCATAGGTTCAGTGAAATATTTGCCAGGCCAGTAGGGCGGGGGACCCCATGATTGTGGTGGCTCCCCTGGAGGGGAGCTGGACGCGAAGCGGCCTGAGGGGTGGTTCCTTGCCGCAAACCTAAAGCAATCGAATCCAACGCCTTGGAACAGTCACTGCGCCCGCAGGCACCTTGCCCTGCCACAAATCCCATCACGACCAATCGGACAAGGCCTCGGAACGGTCAAGACCGTTTCCTACAGAACAAATTATAATGGGCAGCACACCCTTAAACAATCAGTGGGGCGGGGTGACCCCACCCTGCCAAAAGCTAGAAATAGTACACGATTAAAAAATCGCAATTTACCTTACCCGCATAATAAAGGCAACACACAAAAACATGGCGAACACATCAGGCCGGTGCAAGGGCAAAACCTACTAAAAAGCTGCAACTAAATTTGGCAAATATGGCGCGCGAAGTATAATTTTTGGAGGATATCACAAGCAGAACAAACAAACTTTGTCAGTTCAAACAACAAAAAAACAACAAACTGGCATGAATGCCAAAGAATGCGGCCGCGAATTGTGAAAGATTTTAATATATTTTCTTCGTTTTCTCCTTACCTGTTATCATTTGAATTTGCAATCGAAATATGGAACTTGTATAATAGAATAAAAGAAAAGTGTAAACTAAATGGGTGAAGAGGATTTGGTGCAATGGAAGATAAAAATAGATTCAGCATTCTGCTGGAGCATTTGCTGGAAGTTGCGGAAGTCAAGAACTATACCCTGGCCAAGCGCCTGCAATACGATGTTTCCTATATCAGCAAATGGGTCAGCGGCCGCATGCTGCCTGCCAAAAAGACTGAAAAGCGCGTGATGGAGGGCATCAGTGCCTGCGTGGTGGATGAAGCCACCGATGATGGCCGTAACCTGCTGCTGCGGGAATACAGCGTTAGCATCCCCAGTGACCTGAAAGCCGCCATTTATGATAACCTGATTGCTGAATATGATTATTTGCAAGAGGAGCTGGACAGCGGCGAGGCGCGCATTGGCCCCTATACAGACTTTTGGGCCGAGCTGAACATGCTGCAATACCTGACCAAAATGGCGCACCCCGTGCTGCGCCGCGTCAGCCAGCTGGACATTGTGGCTGTGATGGACCTGATGGAAATGGCGCGCGAATACCGCCTGAAAGTTGCCAACCTGCAAAACGGCCAGCTGGTGGACCAGCGCAGCTATGATAACGTCTATTTCAAGCTGATGATCGATATCAGCCGCGAAAAATGGGACCCCATCTATGATGCCGCGCTCATTATCAACGTGCTGACCAACTTCAGCCATATTCATTTCAAGCTGTTTGGCAGCACCGCGGCTGCCGGGCGCGCGGTGTTTGTGGTCAAGGGCGATTTTGCCATTACCGGCCTGCTGGTCAGCCACAGCCGCTGCGCCGCCGTTACCGCCACCGAGGACCCGCAGAACTGCGAAAGCCTGTATGATAACTTCTCCAAGCTCTGCGTGCGGGATGACCAGCTTTTCCGCGATACCAGCATGCGCCAGCTGATCAGCCGGTACGACTATATGCACACGCTGCTGGCCTCCAATCTGCGGTGGATGTTCGGCCACCTGAATGAGCTTCTGCTGCCGGATGACTTGTTTGAAGAGATCCTGACCGCCCACGAGGCCGAGCTGAAAGATTTTTTGGGTGCTACCCCTGCGGAGCTGCGTAGCGTACACAACCTTGCCAAAGGTGTGGTGGAGGAAACAAACATCCGCATCCTGATTTATGAAGCTGCATTTTCCTCCATGGCGGTTTCCGGCGAGCTGGACTTTTTCAGTTACAAGGTCAACCTTACCCCGGATCAGCGCAGTCGGTGCATCAGCTATGTGCTGCAGCTTTGCAAGCAGCGTGAAAAACTTGAAATCCGCTTGATCAGCGGCCGCATTGTGAACGATTTCCAGTATGTGGCGGACCCCAATATGTTTCTTTCTGGCGCTGCATCGTATCTTCGGCTGGATAACAACTGCCCCATCAACCGGATTGCAATGGTCAACAACAGTGTGATGGAAGACCGCCTGAGTGAATATTTTGATCAGGTCTGGAATTTGGATGACCAGAACGTGACAAAAGAGCGCAACGCCATTGCGGAGCACATCCATCATGTCCTGCAGGGAATCCATCTGATTACCCGCACCAAAAGTGATGAAATGGAAGAACTGCAAGAGAGCTGGATGAACAAAATCTAAAAATACAACATACATACGCATAAACATAAAGCCCTGGCTGCTGCGGTAGCTGGGGCTTTTGTTGCACCAAGGAAAATGAAATTGCAAGAAAACTCCATGCCAAAGCGTGAAAATCCATGTGAAAAAAGTGAATCATGCGGAATCAATTTCTGGAAATTTGTGCCATGGGATTCTCGTGCTTTCCGTAAACAGGAATGGTATACTATGTTCAGCACCGAAGATAATTATAGCATTATGGTTCGGCGACGCTGTGCAACGATGTGCACAGCAGGGGAAAGCGCCATAAAGGTTTGGCGTGATTTGATTTGGATAATTTAATTCCCTGCAACTATAAGGGAAAGACATTTGGAGGAAATTGCAATGAATGAAAACGCGATGTTGACTGGCAAGCCCAGCATTGACCGCCCCTGGATGAAGTTCTATCCAGATGTTCTGCGCGGTATCCAGGTTCCGGCCTGCACCGTGGAGCAGTACCTCTCCGTGCGCGCTGCAGACCCTAACGTGGTTGCCATGCACTACTATGGCGTGGATATCACCTGGGGTACCGTGTTCCGTAAGGTAGACGCCACCGCCCGCGCTCTGCAGGTGCTTGGCGTCAAGCAGGGGGACCAGATCCCCGTGTTCCTGCGTTCTGTGCCGGAATTCATTTATCTGCTGCTGGCAGCCGAGCGCATCGGCGCTTCGCTGCTGTGCCGTGACAACACCCTGGAAGAAAACATTGAAGCTGTTCAGAAAGCCAATGCCAAGGTGATTTTTGTTCACGACTTCTTCTCCAAGGCCGAAATCGAAGCCTACCGTGAGCAGACCAACGTGAATACCTATGTTATCGTTCCCGCTCTGGAAAGCGGCGACCGCGCCGCTATGCCGGTTTACCTGCAGCATTCTCTGGATGCCCTGTATCCGGATGTTCCCGCCCGTGGCTCTGATACCATGATGTGGGCTGATTTCTGTAACATGGGCCAGCGTTTCCGCGGCTTTGTGCCCGCTCCTGTCAACATTGACCGCCCGCTGCTGCGCGCCTACACCAGCGGTTCCACCGGCCCTTCCAAGCAGGTCATCCATTCTGCACACAGCATCATCGGCGTGCTGGCCCAGATGAACTTTTATGGCTCTTCGGATAAATTCCGCCCCACCTGGCTGCTGACCATCCTGCCCCCGGCTCTGATCGCTGTTGTGGTTTCCATGATGCTGCTGCCCCTGGCCGGCGGTATGCTGCTCATTCTGGATCCGTTTGTGGATGTGTACGATGTTGACCTGGAAATGATGCGCTACCGCCCCAACAACTGGCCCCTGATCCCCATGTTTGTGGAGGTTATCCGCCGCAGCAAGCGTCTTCCGGCTGACTATGATATGTCCCACATGCTGGCCATCGGCGCCGGCTGCGAGGCATTCAACAACAAGCAGCTGCGCAATGTTGAGGAGTTCCTCAAGCAGCATAACTGCAACCTGCGCTTTACTGCCGGCTACGGCAGCAGCGAGGCCGGCTCCAACGCCACTCTGCCCATGGCTCCGTTCCCGGTGCGTGACGGCAACGTTGGTGTGCCGATGATCCACAGCGTCATCAGCATCTTCAAGCCCGGCACCCAGGAAGAGCTGACCTACAATACCCCCGGTGAGATCTGCATGGCGGGCCCCGGCGTGATGCTGGGCTATGACCGCCCCGAAGCAACCGCCAAGGCACTGCAGGTCCACGCAGACGGCAAGACCTGGCTGCACACCGGCGATATCGGCTATATGACCGAGGACGGCGTGCTCTACACGATGACCCGCGGCGCATCCCCGCGCTTTGGCGGCGGCGACCTGATGGTGCAGCCGCTGGAGAACATCGTGGCCGATGCCGACATCAAGGGCATCAAGGACGAGTTCTTTGTTATCGTGCCGGATGATGAGCACGAGGGCTGCTTCCTGCCGTACCTGTACGTCCAGCTCAAAGATGGCTACACCTTGGACGATGTGCGCGATAAGATCAATGCCTGCCTGCCGGAACGTTACATGCGTCCGGTGGAGATTTTCACCGTACCGGAACGCCCGTTCTTCCACTTCAAGACCAACCGTATTGGCCTGAGCAAAGAAATCATCGCCAAGCGCAACCAGCAGAAAGAGAAAGCCAAGCGCAACAGCTTTGCCGATGGCTGCATTGCCTGATGACTTTGGCGTGATAAAATCATGATAATGTAACGGCATGTGCCCACCTTATGATAGAGATAAGGGGGCACATGCTTTTTGTTTTGGGGTGGGGGAGCGGATGAAGATGAACGGTACGCGCGGTTGGGGGATAGGGGAGAAGGGCAATCGGATTCCGGTGCGGGGGAGATACTTGTGAAGTTGTAAAGGCAATACCGCATAATTCTAAGTGCCGATACGGCGAGCGAGGTGCGGC
>OLGH01002441.1_pt1 | contig 14730 bp, 9 predicted proteins | sample 1604851 | NCBI WGS metagenome assembly OLGH01 (sample SAMEA3888894, study PRJEB22519) | human gut metagenome | biome: human gut; feature: human-associated habitat; material: faeces | place: Denmark | collected 2010 | reverse complement strand
AGCTGTTCTTCCTCCTTCGTATATACCGGATGTCCGGACACAACCGGACAGCTGCCGGATGCACAGTTTGTTCCATGAATTCCGCAGACTTCAAATACCCCCTGCGTAATTGTTCCTGTCTTATCAAAGACAACCGTGCGCGTTCCCGCAAGTGTTTCCAGATAGTTGGAACCCTTTACCAGAACACCCTCTGCACTGGCACCTCCGATTCCTGCAAAAAAGCTGAGTGGAATACTGATGACCAGCGCACACGGGCAGCTGATAACCAGAAATGTCAGTGCACGGTAAATCCAGATGCCCCAGTCTGCCGGAAGCCCCATAAACAGCATGCGGACAAGCGGTGGCAGTATTGCCAGTGCCAGCGCGCCGTAGCAGACTGCCGGTGTATAATAATGTGCAAATCTGGAAATAAAATTCTCGGAACGTGATTTCTTGGAACTTGCATTCTCCACCAGATCAAGAATCTTAGAAACCGTAGACTCTCCAAACTCTTTTGTGGTGCGGATCTTTAACAGTCCGGAAATATTGATACATCCACTGATGATTTCCTCTCCCACAGCGACTTCCCGCGGAACACTCTCTCCCGTCAGTGCACTGGTATTCAGGGAAGAATGTCCTTCCACAACCACACCATCGATTGGAACTTTTTCGCCCGGCTGTACAATAATCACCGTGCCGATCTCCACCTCATCCGGGTCTACTTTTTCCATCTGACCGTCTGTTTCAATATTTGCATAATCCGGGCGGATATCCATCAGATCACTGATATTCCGGCGGCTCTTACCGACTGCATAACTCTGGAACAGCTCTCCGATCTGATAAAACAGCATAACTGCAACGCCCTCTTTGTAATCACCGAGGGCGATCGCTCCGATGGTTGCCACTGCCATCAGAAAATTTTCATCAAACATCTGCCTGTTGCAGATTCCCTTCCAGGCTTTCCGCAGAATATCATAACCGATCACAAAATACGGAACCAGATAGAAAAGAAACTCCAGCCACTTTGGTATGGAAACAACGCTTCCTGCAATCCCGATGATAACCAGAAGCACTGCTGCCACAATAATTCGTTTCAATACTTTTTTCTGCTTTTTATTCATGGTGTCCTCCAATCTGACTGATACCTATGGAAAAAGCCGGATTTAAAGAAAGATCTCACAATCATCTTCCACTTTCTTACAATTCTTTAACACATCCTGCATAACCGCTTTTGCATCTGCACCCTCTTCAAATTCTACGTTCATCTTCAGTGTCATGAAATTTACAGTTGCATCCTTTACTCCGGTAGTAGCTTTTGCAGCTTCCTCCATTTTATTTGCACAGTTTGCACAATCCACATCAATTTTGTAAGTTTTCTTCATCGTCGGTTTCCTCCATACTTTCCTTTTTCATTTTATCATTCTTTCATATGAGCATTTGTTCATATGTTTGATTCTATTATAGCGTAAAGTTCGTAAATGTCAATATATTTTTAATACGCTGGGATTGTTTCGGAATTGAATTTTCCAGACCATTTTTTAACAAACAGATTTGCATGTGTTTGTTAAGAAAATCAAGTGTTCTATCACTTTCCAAATTGATAGTGGACATATAGAAAATAAAAGATTGATTATGTCCCACTTGCATCGTGTGTTGGGACATATATGATATATTTTTCCAACTATGTCCCACTTATCACCGCCATCGGGACATATTCATATACTTTCTTGATATATGTCCCTCATCTCTATTCTTTTGGGACATATCACATACTTTTTTCACATATGTCCCACTTTCTTTTAGGTTCGGGACATATCTCATAACTTTTTTCACATATGTCCCATTTAAACATCTTCCCCGTATTCACCGTCTGTTTCCGGTTCTTCATAATCATCTGAGCCATCATAAATGTCCTGCATCAATGGTTCTTTTACTATCTTTTTCTTTCCGATAAGCACTGCCGCTACAGCTGCGGTAATCGGTACGGTCAGCACAACCCCAAGAGTTCCCGAAAGTCCCTGCATGATTTCTGTTCCGATTACATAAGAATTGATCAGCTGATTATAACTCAGATTGTATGCATAATTGACAACGAGCGTAGACAACGAACCACCGACATAGGCAAAAATCAGTGTATTTGCCATGGTTCCCATCATATCGCGCCCCACACGGATTCCCGACACAAACAACTCTTTTGTCCCCAGCTGCGGACTGCGTTCGTGCAGTTCCTGAATCGTGGATGCAATTGACATGCCAACATCCATGGTTGCCCCAAGTGCGGCTATAATGATTCCCGAAAACAGAAGCTGTCCTATTTTTATCTGTGTATTCTGTGCCACATAATTCAACGTTTCGATATCAGACACATTATACCCGGTAATGCCTGCGGCTTTTCCAAACACAACTGCGGCTACGGCTGCCACAACCACACCGCTGACCGTTCCCACCACTGCAGATACCGTCTTTTTAGAGACTCCGCCCAAAAGCCACAGGGTCAGCAATGTCGAGAGAATGACAACAACAATGGTAATACCGATCGGTGAAATACCCCGGTACATCAGCGGAAACATCAGATAAACAATACACACACCGGTAAATGCCAGACTTGCAATGGCTTTGACTCCTTTTTTCCCACCTATAATACATATCACCAGACAGAAAAAAAGTACAAACAGATAAATCGCCATAGTACGGTCTTTGCTGTATACCGTAACGACAGCATTATCATCTGTGGAACTGACAATGACAATTACGCGCGAACCAACTTCACAGTTCTCCATGCCAAACAAGGAACCGCTTGGATTGACGGCATCAAGCTCTTCCCCTGCATATGCTCCGGATTTAACCTGTACGCGCACCTCCTGTGTCCCGTATCGGTTTCCATCTTCTGCCAGATTATCTTTCGTGATCTTTGTCACGACTGCTTTCTCATAGCTTTGCCCTTCCGTGGAAATCAGGGATACTTTTTCGAACTGGTTTCCTTTGACTAATAACAGTAGGAACCCCACCAGACAAAGGGTTCCCACTAAAACTTTTTTCCAGTTTTTCTTCATTATTATTTAGCTGCTTTCTTTACTGCTTTCTTTGTAACAGTAATCGTAATTGTTTTTCCTGCTGCCTGATACTGGCTGGTTGCTGCTGCCTTCACCGTAATTGTAACCTTTCCGGCCTTTTTTACGGTAACTTTTCCGTTCTTATCAATAGTTGCAATCTTTTTGTCGGAAGAGGTATAGGTAAGCGGTGTTTTTGCTTTTGCATTTAAGGAAAAGGCTTTGTCTCCTACGGTTTTTTTGTAAGAGTTCTTCGCCTGAATGGTCTGCTTTACCGCATCTTTTACGATCGTATATGTAGTAGATCCCTGTAACTGTTTTCTGGTCGTTGCATCATAAGTTGTTACAGAAAACTTTTTGTCCGTTACTTTTACGACGGAATAGGTTGGTGTCCAGGTCTGGCTTCTCTCAGAAATGAAGTCCTGTTTGGAAGCAATCAGGTTATAGAATTTTGAGCCTGTTGCAGAGTTTGCCTCTAAATATACGGTTCCTTCCGGATTGGTAACGGTTCCGCCAACGGTCTTGTTTACGATTTCATAGCAGTTATTCTGTGCCTGATAATCACTGTCTTTTTCAGCTTCCTCTACAGATTTGTATCCATAAGTGCTGTAAGAAGTATGATCCTTTCCATCCCCCTCAAGCTGGAAGGTTCTGGAATAGGTATGATCATGTCCCTGCATCACCACATCAATCTTATACTTATCCATCAGTGGAGTAAGCTGTGTACGAAGCACCATACCATCGGAATCGGAATGGTCGTAACCACTGCCGTAAATATCCTGATGGAATACCGCAATACGCCATTTGGCATCTTTATTCTCATTGATTGCTTTTTTCATGACATTCTCATGCGTTGCACAGTTATAGTTGTTTGTATCAAGAACAATGAACAGGACATTTCCATAACGATAATAGTAATCGGTTCCTGCCTTTGTCTTTCCCTGTACATAATTGGTATCGGTATCGGAAAAAGCATTTGGATTATTAAAATGCAGGCTGTACTGATTCGAAACACTGTCGTGGTTACCAATGGTCGTTGCTACCGGAAGGGAAGTCAGTGCCTCTGCCCCAAGATATCCTGCATATTCCCGCTCGTTGCTTCCGTAGTTCACCTGATCTCCTGCGGACACAAGAAAACTTACATCGGAATGATCCTCGAGTGCTTCATTTAATACGTTGTTCCAGTTATAGCTGTCATTTCTTGCTGCAAGATTTTTTTCCGGTGCAGAAGTTACAACATTTCCTGCATTTTCCATCTTTTCACTCTCACTGCTGGTCTGGCCTTTGGAAGCCCCGATCTGCGGATCTCCGACATACAGAAAAGAAAATTCATCAAATGCCTGTGTGGTATAGTTTTGTGTATCCTGCCACTTTCCATCCTGAAATACCTGATAATAATAGCTGGTATTTTCTTTGAGCCCGCTTACGGTTACTTTATTGGAAAAATATTTCGTGGTATCTATGGTCACAGCTTCGGTCTGCGCTCCGGTGAACTCTGTCGCACCATCCATATTCTGTCTGGTAGAGATTCTCACCTTTGGAGTCTCAGCCGTTTTGCTGTACCATGCATAATTTAATTTTGTCTCATCCGCACCCGGAGTCAGTGATACATGTTCATACTCACTGCTATAAGCAGCCCAGTTCTTTTTCCAGTTGCTCCAGTCTGTAGACTCCCGGGAAGCATCATTCCAGTGTTCCGTTGCTGCTGCAATCTTTGTCGGGATACCAGTGGCAAACATTCCTGCCAATACAGCGGTGGAGAGAACTCCTGCTGTAAGTTTCATCACATTTTTTCTCATAATTCTTTTGTTCTCCTTGTGAAATCTGTAAGATTTATTACAGAATTTATAATAAACGGGTTATGTAAGATGTACTATCCGGTTTCTGTAATCCTTTTGTAAAAACAAAAAGAGTGGATGCTTTGGGACATCCACTCCACATGACGGCCTATGCCATGCCGTTTACGGTTTTATATTTATAGAGCATCTCCGCGTGGTTTTGTTCTTCCACCTGGATATCTGCCAGAAGTTTGCGCACATCGGAATCCCCGAATGCAAACACATCGGTATTATACGTTCCGGACACCATTTTTTCAGAACCAATGCTGTCTGTAGCAAGGAAATTATCGTTTTTCTTATCTTCCGGATTGGTCATGGAATCATATGTTGCCTTTGGCTCATACATCTTTCCATCCCTGTCATTGACGTTGCAGGACGGGACACTGCCTTTCATGACCTGTTCCAGAGACTCCACATGCTTTTGCTCCTTTTTTTCCAGATCGGCAAACAAATCCCGAAGCACCGGGTCCTTTGCTTCCTGTCCGTAACGTTTGTACTTCTCCACGCAGGAAAGTTCCTGTGTGTGCAGATCCTCAATTGTAGCCATCTCTTTTTCTGTTAAAACCATGGTTTATACCTCTTTCTTTCCATAAGATAATCTTGTTGATTGCAGAACATGAACACTCCGCAACCTTCTCCTCTAGTATCTGTAAAAAAATACAACACATACCTGGTAAAATTTCGTCAAAAAGGGTTGAAACTTCTCACAACAGATTGTATAATTTCGTTTGTATTTTATACAATGTTTACAAAAAGGTGGATTATTTTATGGAAGAACGAGAAAAATTAAAATCCCGTCTGGGATTCATTCTCCTGTCAGCCGGATGTGCGATCGGAATCGGAAACGTATGGAAATTTCCATACACTGCCGGACAGGGCGGAGGCGGTGCCTTTGTGCTGTTTTATCTGTTGTTTCTGATTATTCTCGGACTCCCGATCATGACGATGGAATTTGCGGTTGGGCGTGCCAGCCAGAAAAGTCCGGTCAAAGCCTACCATGCACTGGAAAAACCCGGACAGAAATGGCATATCCACGGGATTATCACATTGATCGGCTGCTATCTTCTTATGATGTTTTATACAACGGTCACCGGCTGGATGCTTCATTATTTTTATATGACGGTCACCGGACAGTTTCAGGGACTGGATGCCGACGGTGTATCCGGACAGTTTACCACAATGCTGAGCAAACCTCTGACCATGGGCTTCTGGATGGTGGTAGTTGTTTGCGCCGGCGTATTTGTCTGCTCCCGTGGACTGCAGAACGGTCTGGAAAAAGTAACAAAGGTCATGATGACTTCTTTGCTTATCATCATGATCATTCTGGCGGTCAACAGCTTTTTTATGGATGGTGCAAAAGAAGGCCTTGCCTTTTATCTGATCCCGGACTTTGAACGGATGAAACAGATCGGTATTGCAAAAACCATTACGGGTGCCATGAACCAGGCATTTTTCACGTTAAGCCTTGGAATCGGCGCGATGGCAATTTGGGGAAGTTATATCGGAAAGGAACGCTCTCTGCTTGGTGAATCGGTAAATATTGCCATTCTGGATACGTTTGTTGCTATCACCTCCGGACTTATCATTTTTCCGGCATGCTTTACGTTCCATGTTGACCAGACTTCCGGACCAAGCCTGATTTTTATCACCCTGCCGAATATTTTTAACCATATTCCGCTTGGCAGACTCTGGGGAAGCCTGTTCTTTTTGTTTATGTTTTTTGCAGCGTTTTCCACAATCCTGGCAGTATTTGAGAACATCATCTCCTGCGGTATGGAACTGACCGGATGCAGCCGCCAGAAATCCTGTGCCGTTAATCTGGTACTGATCATTGTACTCTCCCTGCCATGTGTACTCGGATACAATGTATGGAACTGGAAAGGTTTTTCAATCTTTGGCGGGTCTGTGCTTGACCTGGAAGATTTTCTGGTAAGCAACCTGTTCCTGCCTCTCGGTTCCCTGGTATATCTGCTGTTTTGCACAAGCCGCTACGGCTGGGGCTGGAAAAACTACACAACCGAAGCCAATACCGGAAAAGGATTAAAAATTAAAAACTGGATGCGCGGCTACATTACCTATATTCTGCCGCTGATTGTGCTTTTTATCTTTGGATTTGGCATTTATGATAAATTTTTTACAAACTAAGGAGGATTTCTTATGTATCACGCAAATGAATCACGTTACGAAACCATGAAATACCACCGCTGCGGCGACAGCGGACTGATGCTGCCGGAAGTATCTTTGGGCTTCTGGCACAATTTCGGAGATACCGGTGTTTATGAAAATATGAGACAGATGTGCTTTACGGCATTTGACCATGGGATCACACATTTTGATCTGGCAAACAACTATGGACCGCAGCCGGGCAGTGCGGAGGAAAATCTCGGGAAGATCCTTCGGGAAGAACTTTCTTCCTACCGCGATGAACTGATCATCAGTTCCAAAGCCGGTTTTGACATGTGGCCGGGACCTTATGGAAACTGGGGCAGCCGCAAGTACCTGATTGCCAGCCTTGACCAGAGCTTAAAACGGCTCGGTCTGGACTATGTGGATATTTTCTATCACCACCGCATGGATCCGGATACGCCGCTGGAAGAAACCATGGGTGCACTCGACCAGATCGTGCGAAGCGGAAAAGCACTGTATGTCGGTCTGTCCAACTACGACGGGGAAACGATGAAACGCGCGGCTGCCATCTTAGAAGATCTGCACTGCCCGTTTATTATCAACCAGAATTCCTACAATATCTTTAACCGTACCATTGAAGAAAACGGTTTAAAACAGGCCGCGGCAGATGGGAAGAAAGGAATTATTTCTTTCAGCCCGCTCGCGCAGGGTATGCTGACCGACCGCTATCTAAACGGTATTCCAAAAGACAGCCGTGTCAACACGGACGGACGTTTCCTGCATGCGGATCAGTTTGATGAAAAGCGGATGGCAAGTATCCGGAGCCTGAATGAGATTGCGGCTGCCCGTGGTGAAAGCCTTGCACAGATGGCACTCAAATGGGTCATCCGTGACGGTGTGGTCACTTCCGTTCTGATCGGAGCTTCCCGCCCGGCACAGATTCTTGAAAATCTGAAAGTGTTAAACTCTGCTCCGTTTACGGAGGAAGAATTGGAAAAAATTGATCAGTGTGCACTTTCTCTCTAGGTAAAACAAAAACCCCGGATATTTATTTCCGGGGTTTTGTCTTTTCCTGCATCTGCTATTTGACTTTGACTTTTAATTTTAAAACTTTGGTCTTTCCATTGTTTAAGGTTACTGTCACGCGAATGGACGCAGTTCCTTTTTTGTTCGATTTTATGGTACCCTTCTTGTTTACAGATGCAATTTTTTTGTTATTGCTCTGATAAGAAATGCTTTTTACATTGTCCATATTTAAGGTGGCTGCCAGAGAAACCTTCTTTTGTTTTCCCTTCTTCACCTGAACGGTTTTATTCTTCAATGTAACCGTTTTTAATATTTTCGTTGTGACCTGATCCATATCTTTCTGATCCATAAGGACATAATCCTTATTGGAATCTGCTGAAAAATTCACATTTCCGGCTTTTGTAACCGTATAACTCTTGTCGTTTACAAGGACATAGGCACCTGTCTTTTGATCTTTTGCACACACATACAGCTTATTTCCGGTCTGTATGTCTGCTGTATTTACGGTCAGTGTATAGCTTATGTTGCCAGCCGGATCGGTGACCCGGATCGTCACATCTGTGTGTTTTCCATTGTTTTCTTCCATGGTTTGTTTTATCAGATCAGCGGTCACCGTTGTTTTGATGGCTTTATTTTTCCGGGTTCCGGTAACGGTTACGGTTGGTGTATTTTGTCCGGCCGTGTTTCCATCGGACGGTGTTTGTGTACCAGCTGTATTTCCGTTAGACGGTGTTTCTGCATCGGTTTTGTTTCCGTTGGATGGTGTTCCCCCTCCGGCTGTGTCACCACTCGAAGTATTTCCTCCACCACCTCCGGAAGATGAGCCGCCTCCGGTCGTTCCACTTCCTCCGGAAGATGAGCCGCCTCCGGTTGTTCCACCGCCTCCGGAAGATGAACCGCCTCCAGAAGATGAGCCGCCTCCGGTTGTTCCACTTCCTCCGGTGGAACTGTCCTCTTTGATTGTAACGGTCGCGGCTTCACTTGTCACTGTTTCGTAATAAGTCTGTCCATCCTTATCATCCGGCTCATATACTGCCTTAAACTGATAAGAACCGCCACGTTTTAAGCCTGATACAACCGTATCGGCTTCCCCATATACGAGTTTTTCCTGTGCCTTTATTATGGTTCCGTCCTGATAAAAAGAAATCGAACCAAGCGGAATACTGCCATTTCGGACTCCATCTACCTTTGCATACAGATGTACGGAATTACCGTTTTCTGTCTCTGCCGTAAGACGAATCGATGGTTTCGCCGCTGTAATGGTAAAGGTTCCGACTTTTTCCGCTATCACATCGTACTGGTTCCCAGTTACTTTAAACCAGACCTCATAGCTGCCCGGCTGCACCGGAACAACATTTTTCCCATCCTGCCGATAGAAAACTTCAGGCTTTACCTGCGAATCTACCGTCTGTCCGTTGTCCGTTCGGACTACATTTACCGTGGAAACAAAGCAGCTCTGTTTCAGCCCTGTGTATGCAGCTGTCTGCTGGATGGTATCATACTGCATCTTTACGGCAATTGGATTTACCGTCACGGTTTCGTTTGCCTGGGAAGGAAGTGCCCTGTATTTTTCATTGGCTGCTCCTGCATAAGAAACTGTAATTGCATTTTCTCCCATATGAAATCCGTTTGCCTCTGAAACCGAAATCTTTATGGCTGCCACTCCGTTTTGAAGCGTGATGCCGGATACTTCATAAGGGGTCTGGTTAATGTATACCGAAAAACCAGCAGACGGCACGTGTCCCTGTAAGCTGCTATCTGTATAGACCGTCTGCACGGTAAGATTCAGTTCATCCTGCATGGACACGGCCGTTGGTAATCCATTTATCGTAGTGGTTGTTTCCTTTGAAGTAGCCGTCGAACCGGATGTATCCGGATCTTTGTTTACAATCAGAATTACGTTCTGTTCGATCTGTTCATCTGCTGAAAATGGACGGATTGTGATATAGTAGGTTCCTTCTTTTACCGTAGAACTCTCAGCCGTGCGATAGCACATGGGTGTGATCGCATTCTTCTCTATTCCCGTTTCGAACATCAAATTAAAATTCGGAATACAAATAAAACTACCTTCATCATTCGTAACCGTCTCTGAAGAAAGTGTTTTCCCGTTAAATGTTACTTCATATTCCATCGGAACAACCCCTAGATCCCGATCATACTCATCCGTTTGCTCCAGCCAGGCTACCTCTGCCAGATATGGTTTTGGATCCTTATTTTTATACTCACCGACTTTTGAAATCTCCGAAACCGTTGTAGTAATTACCGGATTTTTTATGGTCATATTTTTTACTGCAACCGGTTTATCCCCTGACAACTCACTGGTTTTCCAGATTTCTCCGTTTCCAGACGATGTCCGTTCCAGTGTCATTCCCGCCTGTCCGTCTGTCGGTGTAAAAGAAACCGCCGTATCCGCAGCCCTTCCAAGTTCCAGATAGGTATGACCATACTTCGCAATTCCGGATTTTCCATTTCTTCCATTTAAGGTTTCAAATGTAAGTGCACCCGTAATGGTATCTGTAACATTCAGCTTCTGTTCTTTTCCTAAGATCAGTCGGTTTCCTGCTGAATCCGCACTCACAATCGAATGTACCTGTGGAGTTTCCATCTGGGAAAGATCAATCGCACTTGCCCCTTCCAGCCTGACCGTACAGCTGTCCAACGCTGCCGGTGCAAATGTTCCACCGCCCTTTACTGTGAGGTTTCCTACTTTGCTTATACCTGGAATTCCGGTATAGGACTGGTCGGTATCTATGGTCAGAAATGTCTTCCCTGCGTGATTTTCAGATACTCCGTACACCTGTTTCGTATCGGAACCGGTAAGTGAAATTTCCACATCGCCGGAAACCGTATATTGTCCATACGCTGCCGGTGGATCCGGCTCCTGCGTGGAAAACCAGTCATCCTGATTTACATATGGTTCAATGGCACCGGATGCATAGATTTCTCCATTTTGCGTACCGGAAACGTGCTCAAGCACGATCTGTGTCTTACCGTCATATGTTCCGTTCATGGAACCGGCATAAATATTCCCCAGATTGGTACCACCACCCGTAATCAGAATCTGTGCCTCTGATCCCGGATGATTCCCCATATTCTTTCCATTCTCATAAAGGGATCCGCCAAAGATATCTACATAGCGGAATCCGCTGTCGCACGTAACATTCTCAAGAACAAGTTTATGCCCATTTGCAAAAATTGCATCGTGCAGACGATTGGAAAACCGCAGCGTAATGTTTTTAAATGTCACATCCGTATTCAGGATAAATCCCCCCTTACGGTTGGAAAAAGTATTTCCATTTCCGTTGACGGTCACGCTTTTATCAAAAATAAACGGTTCCGCAGCCTCGGCATTTAAAAAAGCACCACTTCCCAAAATTGAGATTTCATCCCCATTGCCGGCAGCCGCATAGGCATCCTCAAATAAATTGTAGGGATTTCCATAGCTTCCATCTCCGGAATGGGTAGAATTTCCATCTTTAAATTCCGTATAGATCGTTCTTGCCGCTGTCTGCACAGCCTCCTGCGCCTTTGCCGGCACGACAGGCTGCACGGTAATACACATGGTGAGCACGATAAAAAATGCCCATAGACGTTTTGCTACATTGTCTGGTTTCATCTGATTGTTCTTTTTCATCCATTTCTCCTGATAATAAGAACAGGGGGATGAGTCAAAAACTCATTCCCCTGTCACTTCATTGATAGTCTCTGCCATCATCCTAACATGGTTTCCTGTCAGCGTCAACAAATTTATGACCTGTTTTTATACCTATATCATCTGCTGATTTTATATTTTATTATTTCTATCTGTTCTATCTGTGTGATATCAATCTTCTGATTGAAAATATAACGAGCCCCACAATATTTCATTTCACTTGCAGATGCATAGCCATCTCCAAGCTCTTCAAGATCTGTATCATCCATGAAAGGATGTTTCTTTTTTTCAGTTCCTTTTCTGTCATCGGTAAGAGGTAACTCTCCTATGGAATATTGCTTTCCGTCTTTTGTTGTTGCAACTACATGATAAAAACACCCTTTTTCTCTCCAGTCATTGACGGGACAAATACTAACCGTATAAGGTGTAATTTCAACAGGGATTGTTTTTTTTGTTTTCTTAACATCCGCTTTTAACATCTTCTCCTTCATTGGAACAACTTTTCCCTTAACCAAAACATTTTTTAATGGCGTATTTGAATTATCCGGTGATTGAAATCCCTTATATACTTTCGGATTTTTCCACGCAGTATCATCGGAATAAAAGCCGCATACATTGATCTGAATACCATCACCTGTATCTATTACATCCACCTTACTGGTAGTATCTAACCCACCTAACCAATAATTTGTTCCTTCCAAAGATTTTACGTTCGGAAGGAACACCTTTGCACACATAACCTTCGTATTTGAAGCAACCTGAATTGATGATATGATTATCTTTTGTTCTTTTCTGCCATCATCGTCTCTACTGTTTGATTTTGCATCAGAATTTTTTCCACACGCACACAGACAATATAGCATTGTAAAAATTAATAAGTACAGACTGATTTTCTTCATTCATAATCCTCCAATTTCTTTTTCTTTAAAACACTAAGGATTAATATGCTTCCTATCACTATAATTCCAATGCCAGCCACATATTTCATCGAACTTCTGCTCTGTACTCCAGCTCCTGTACTTACCTCAGAATCTTCAATATAAGTATCTGAAATCTCCGCTACAGAATCAAATGAATAGACACCGCTTTCCACATTTTGAGTTTCCGGAATTTTCTCCATAACCGGATACTGATACCCCAACGAAATCCAGATACGTGCTGTTTCATCATCCATCCCAAGTGCAACCGGCTGTCTCATTCCCGGTTGACTTCCCACCAGTACTACTCTCGTACAGTCCGATAATGCCTCTCGTTTTTCCAGAAGTATATCATAGTAAGGTTCCACTGTATGTTCTGCTGTCTCTGTAATCATCCATTTTCCAGCATGATTTTTTACTTCTTCCTGTTCTGCTTTTGTCAATACAGACTTTGCTTCTTCACTCAAAGGAAGTCCTTTGGCTACGGTAAACATTCCATATGTCTTTTCCATTTTAAAAGGAATGACCCATACATAATTTGCACTTTCCAGAGCACTTGTGAGTTTTTTCGTATCTGCCGTCTGCAATTTTATAAGATTACAATCCACATATACTTTTAATGCCTTGTCATAATCGATGGTTGCATCCGGCTCTTCTTTTTTCATTTCATCCTGTAAATTACTGATTTCTGTCCAATCACGGCTCGTTATTAACTGATCCTGATCTGAAACCGGTATTTCCGCGGCATACACAGCAGAACCTGTTATCGTATAAATTGTAATCATCATAAGCATTATTTTTAAAATATTTTTCATGGCTATTTCCCCTCTCTTGTGTATACTATACTTCATTTTTCCCATTATTCTTTCTGCATGTTAAAATTGGTTTGATTTTCGTCAAAATCTGCATTAAAAATCCCATAGCATACACCATGGGATTTTTTCAAAGATATAACACAATCTGAACCTCAAATATATTTTCATCGATATTTATAGATTTCCATCCCCCGTATTTGTCTACAACATCTGAAATATTCTGCATACCGATTCCATGCAATGCCTGTTGTTTCTTCCTTGTCAGTAAACGTTCTCCCTGTTTATTGACTTTTCCATCAAACGTATTTTTCACCTGTATACCCAGAATTCCCCTGTCGTATTGTATCCGAATCTCCAAAAAACGATCTTTTATCTGCTCCATTGCCTCAATTGCATTGTCCAACAGATTTCCAAACAAAACATTCCAGTCATATCCATCCACTGGCAACTGGCACGGAATCACAATCTGCGACTGAATCTGACAGGACATTGCCTCCGCTTTTGCCAGTTTATGATTCAAAATCATATCCAATTCCAGATTCCCCGTATTCACATACTTATGCTCCGTCTGCAAATGCTCACTCATTTTATTTACATATTCCTGTGCCTTATCATACCTTCCTTCATTAAGATATGTCTGCAGAAGATACATATGGTTTTTCATGTCATGCCGCAAAGAATCCAGCTTTTTCTGATTCTGCTGCATGATATGCATCTGCTCCTGATAGGCCATCATATGTTCCTTTAAAAGCCGTTGCTGCATTTTATCCTGATAAGCTTCTCCCAAACGGTCATACAAATAGAACATTCCAAGATCTACAACGATCATAATAGCCAGTGATAATACTGTTTTTGGCGAATTTTCGCCGGATACACTCTCAAGAGCATATATCCAGACAATATTTCCGGCTAATACAAGAATCATAAAGTAATAGTTCTGTGTTTCCATAACCCTTCGCCGACATATCACCTGTCTTATTCCCATTGCTATGAGCAGATTGACCATTGCACCTGTGATGGTTCCCATTGCCCGCCCTTCGGAAAACAAAGAAAAATCTCCCAGATAATAATACATGATAAATTCTATGGTAAGCCCCAGCAATACTGTAAAACAACCTGCCATTATTTTCTGTAGTATACTTCCTTCATACAATATACCTTCTGCCGCCCAGAGAAGCAGTACCATACTCACCGTAGTTCCCATGGCATTTCGAAAACCAAATGCAACAACTGTATTAATAAGCCATACGATCACATAAACAATATTTGCCATCCGTGGCAGTTTTCTTTTCTTTTCCAGAAAAACATCCGTCACTTTAAAACTTA
>OLGH01002438.1_pt1 | contig 14733 bp, 11 predicted proteins | sample 1604851 | NCBI WGS metagenome assembly OLGH01 (sample SAMEA3888894, study PRJEB22519) | human gut metagenome | biome: human gut; feature: human-associated habitat; material: faeces | place: Denmark | collected 2010 | reverse complement strand
TACCGCATGGTAACGGGGATGCGCGCCTTGTGGACGGCGTCCCGGAAGGCGCGGCAGCGGCTCTCCGCAGGGCGTTCCCATGGGAGCCCCTCCACAGTGTTGTATGGAATGAGGTTGACCTTGGCGTGCAGGCGCTTGGCGATCCGGACGAGATGGGATGCGTCGTTCAGGGAGTCGTTCACGTCCCGGATGAGGATGTATTCCAGCGTGGGCATCTGGTTCCGGTCCTTCCCCCATTCCTCCAACGCGGGAATGAGCTGGGAGAGGGGCCATTTTTTGTTGACCGGCATGATCTGGTCGCGCACCTCGTCCGTGGCTCCGTGCAGGGAGACGGCCAGACGGATTTGCCTGGGATAGGCGGCCAGTTTTTTCAGGCCGGGAACGAAGCCTGACGTGGAGATGGTGATGTGGCGCGCGCCTATTTCCAGCCCGCGGTGGGAGGTGATGATTTCCAGGGCGTCCTCCAGGTTGTCGAAGTTGGAGAGCGGTTCCCCCATGCCCATGAAGACGAGGTTGTTGACCCGTTTTCCGGCGATGGTTTCCGCAGAGAGGATTTGCCCGATGATTTCCCCGGTCGTGAGGTTGCGTTTGAGGCCCAGCAGGCCGGAGGCGCAGAATTTGCAGCCGAAGGCGCAGCCCACCTGGGAGGAAACGCAGAGGGTGATGCGGTCCGCCTGTTCCCCGTTTTCCGCAGCGGCGGCGGGAATGATGACGGATTCCACCAGACTGCCGTCTTCCATTCTGGTCAGGAATTTCCGTGTGGTGTCCGCAGAGCCGTGGATTTCCACGATTTCCGGTGTGTGGAAACGGAAGTTTTCCGAAAGCAGGTTTCTGAGCGCCGGGGGAAGGTTGGTCATCGCGTCAAAGGAGGTGACGCGTTTGCGCCATATCCAGTCCAGGACCTGCTGGGCACGGAATTTGGTGTGGCCGCGTTCCGTCAGGAAGGCGAGCAGCTTTTCCTCCGTCTGGGCAGTAATGAGGGGAAGAGAGGGCATGGGGTTGAACGGACCCGTTACAGCAGGGAATCCACGTAGCGGTCCCGGTTGAAGGGTTCAAAGTCTTCAGCTCCTTCCCCGGTTCCCAGAAAGGCAGGGGAGATGTGCATTTCATCCATGATGGCTACGGCCACGCCGCCTTTTCCGGAGCCATCCATCTTGGTGATGATGACGGAGTCCAGGGGAGTGGCCTTGTGGAATTCCCTGGCCTGGGCCAGGGCGTTCGCGCCCGTGGTGGCGTCCACCACCAGCAGGGTGCGGTGGGGGGCCGCTGCATCCTGCTTGGCGAGGGTGCGGCGGATTTTGGAGAGTTCCTCCATAAGGTTATGGCGCGTGTGCAGGCGCCCCGCGGTATCGCAGATAAGGTATTGGAAGCTTTCCCGGATGGCCTGAGTGTGAGCCTCATAGCAAACGGAGGCCGGGTCCTGGTTGGGCGCTCCCTTGTAGATGGGAATTCCCAGCTTGTCCGCCCAGCTCTGGAGCTGTTCCACGGCGGCGGCCCGGAAGGTGTCGGCGGCGGCAAGGAGGACTTTTTTGCCCTGCATACGGGCGCGGTAGGCCAGCTTGGCGATGGTCGTGGTCTTGCCTACGCCGTTGACGCCGATGATCAGAACGACCTCGGGCGGGTTGACCGCGACGACGCGGCGCGGGATGCGGAAAATGTCTTCCAGCTCCGCGGCGAGGAGAGGACGAAGTTCCTCGGGAGTGGTCGCGGAAGCGGCACGCGCGCGGGACTTGAGGCGTTTGCACAGCTCGGTCGCGGCTTCGACGCCCATGTCCGCCATAATGAAGAGTTCTTCCAATTCGTCCCAGAAGTCGGCGGACAGGTCGCCGTGGCTGGCGAAGAGGGTGGAGAGCCCTTTGCCGAGCTGTTCACGGGTCCGTTCCAGCCCTTGATGCAGCTTGAGGAAAATGCGGTTGCGTTCATCCTCTTCGTCCTCAAGATCGAGAGCAAGGGCGAGGCGGTACTGCAGTTCCGAACGGAAGTCCGCCACTTCTTCGTATTCCATGCGCGCGGCCCATGCGGCGAAGTCGGCGACGAAGGCATCGGCTTCGTTCTCCGGGGCTCCAAGGGCTGTCAAAAGGAAGCGGACACGCTCCCAGAGTTCGTCGCCCGTGCGTGCGTCGGGTCCGAGATCTTCCAGAGCGATGGACAGCCACACGGACAGGCGCGGTTCGGCTTCCCGGAGGGTAAGCAGCAGCGTATCGCGCCATCCGGAAGGTTCCTTCGGGGCGTCGGGCTGAGGGGCAGGTTGGGCGGCAGCCGCAGGTGCGGGAGCTTGCCCGTCCGGTTCAAGAGATTGTCCGGCAGCGAGCTGATCCATTTCCAGATCGGCCTGTTGCTGCTCTGCGGCTGCCGTTTCCGGCAGTTTTTCCAAAAACACCACAGGAGATTGTGGCGCGTCAGAAACGGAAGATTCTTCGTGAGATGCGCCGTCTTCCGTTTCCGCTGGCTGCGGAGCGGCCAGTGCTTCCTCTGCCGGAGCCTGCGGCGTTTCCTGTGTCTCAGCAGGTTTATTCGATGACCACAGCCGTTTGATACTTGAGAAGAAACCCATGCGTCTATCCTTAAAAAGAGGTCTGCGGATGCGAGGCGGGAGCGTTGAGCAACCGTACCATGCGACTATTTGCGTACTTGTGCCGTCCCGTCAAGCCCTGCTTTTCGGAGGGGGTAAACCACGCCGGCCTTGAGGGACGGTACAGGGATTTTGCCTTTTTGGCCTGTTTGAGAGGGGTGAGAATCACGAAGTTTAAATTTTTTTACAAAAAGGGTTGATCTCGGTTTAGAGTTATGAGAAAAGAAACGCGAACACTGGATTGTCCTGTGTTCGTCGATCAAGGAATTTTATTTAAGAAGGAAGGAATACAAATGAAGCGCATCGTGACTCTGCTTCTTGCTGCCGGCCTCGTGCTCGGCGCTGCTGCTGGTTCTCAGGCTGCTGATATCAAGGCCAAGGGCAACTGGACGTTTTCTTGGCAGTTGGGTGACAATAACCTGTTCGAAAAGAACGGCGACAAGTTCACCGCCAAACAGCGTCTGCGTACCCAGATCGACGTCATCGCCTCTGAATCCCTGAAGGGCGTTTTGTTCCTCGAAATGGGCGACCAGAACTGGGGTAGCTCTAAGGATGGCGCTTCTCTCGGTACTGACGGCAAGATCGTCAAGGTCCGTTACAGCTATGTTGACTGGGTGATCCCCCAGACCGACGCCAAGGTCCGCATGGGTCTCCAGAACTTCAGCCTGCCCGGCTTCATTTCCAATAACCCCATCCTCGGTGGCGGTTCCGCTGACGGCGCTGGTATCACCATCTCCGGTCAGTTTACCGAAAATGTGGGTGCCAGCCTCTTCTGGCTCCGTGCTGAAAACGACAATACCGACGGGTATCGGGGCAATCCTTCCAGCAACGCTATGGACTTCGTGGGCTTGACTGTTCCCATGACCTTCGACGGCGTGAAGGTGACCCCGTGGGCCATGTATGGCGCGCTTGGCCGTGATAGCTTTACCAACGGTGATGGGGTTAATAAGTATGATCCTGTCACTGGAGAACTTATCTCCGGTCCCGGTTCCGTTGCTAACGGTCTGCTCCCCACTGGTGTTGATGGTGCGATGCTGAAGGGTGCTGATCTTGATCGCCACGGCAACGCTTGGTGGGTTGGCGTCGCTTCCGAGCTGACTTACTTCGATCCTTTCCGTTTTGCTCTTGACGCCGCTTACGGTAGCGCTGACATGGGCTCTATCGGGGGCTTTGATGTTGAGCGTTCCGGTTGGTTTGCCTCCATCCTCGGCGAATACAAGATGGATTACTTCACCCCCGGCATCCTGTTCTGGTATGCTTCTGGTGATGACTCCAACTGGGCTAACGGTTCCGAACGTATGCCGGTCGTTGAAGGTTCTTGGACCGCTTCTTCTTATGGCTTCGACGACAACTTCGGTCGTGACGCGTGCGACATGATCGGCTTGACCAACGATGGCAAGATGGGCGTGTATCTCCAGGCGAAGGATATTTCCTTCATGGAAGATCTGACGCACATCTTCCGCGTCGGTTTCATCAAGGGTACCAACAATACGGAAATGGCTCGCCAGGGCATCGCTTCGCCTACCGGTACGAGTGGTCGTGAGCTGTACCTGACCACGGCCGACAAGGCTTGGGAAGTCAACTTTGACACCCAGTACAAGATCTACAAGGATCTGACCTTGGCCGTTGAAATCGGTTACATCAACCTCGACCTCGACAAGGGTGTTTGGGGTAAGGGCACTGTTGATTCCTACCGTGAAAACAACGTTCGCGGTGCTGTGACCTTGCAGTACACCTTCTAATTGAAGTCGGCTGACGCCGATTCCGGTTAGCTTTGATGAGGAGGGAGTTTTTTAGCTCCCTCCTTTTTTGGATAAGCCCCTCTAAAAAGAAAGGAATATACATGAAGCGCATCGTGACTCTGCTTCTCGCTGCTGGTCTTGTGCTTGGCGCCGCTGCCGGTTCTCAGGCTGCTGACATCAAGGCCAAGGGCCTGTGGGAATTTACTTGGGAACTGGGCACCCCGAGTTTTGAAAAGCACACCGGACAGGATACCTTTGGCGCGAGGCAGCGTCTGCGTACCCAGATTGACGTTGTCGCTTCCGAATCCCTGAAGGGCGTGATGTTCTTCGAAATCGGCGATCAGAACTGGGGTAGCTCCAAAGACGGCGCTTCCCTCGGCACCGACGGCAAGATGGTCAAGGTCCGTTACAGCTACGTTGACTGGGTTATCCCCCAGACCGACGCCATGGTCCGTATGGGGCTCCAGAACTTCAGCCTGCCCGGTTTCGTCTCCAGCAGCCCTATCCTTGGCGGCGGTTCCGCTGACGGCGCGGGCATCACCCTTTCCGGCCAGTTCAACGAAAACGTGGGCGCCAGCCTCTTCTGGCTCCGCGCTGAGAACGATAATCGTACGGGCGGATACGGGCTTGATGGAACGAATCCTTATAGCGACGCGATGGACTTCATCGGTCTGACCGTTCCGTTGACCTTCGACGGCGTGAAGGTGACTCCGTGGGCCATGGTCGGCATGATCGGCCGCGACAGCCTGGATACGGATAAGGACGCCATCAGCCAGAAGGGTGGACTGATTCCCATTCAGGCAGATATTTCCCCGGATGCCCTTAAAGATCGCCACAACACCGCCTGGTGGGTGGGCGTCGCTTCCGAACTGACCTATTTCGATCCTTTCCGCATCGCTGTTGATGCCGCTTACGGTAGCGTCGACATGGGCTCCTATAAGACGTTGGATGGAAGGACGATTAGAGATTTTGACGTCAAGCGCGCCGGCTGGTTCGCTTCCATCCTCGGCGAATACAAGATGGATTACTTCACCCCGGGCATCCTGTTCTGGTATGCTTCCGGCGATGACAGCAATGCGTACAACGGTTCCGAGCGGATGCCCAGCATTGAAGGTTCATGGACTGCCTCCTCGTATGGTTTCGACGACAACTATGGTCGTGACTCCAGCGACATGATTGGCCTGACCAACGACGGCACCATGGGCGTGTACCTCCAGGCGAAGGACATCTCCTTCGTGGAAGACCTGACGCACATTTTCCGCGTCGGCTTCGTCAAGGGTACCAACAACACCGAAATGGCCCAGTATGTGGGCACGCCGTACGCTGGCGACTATAGAGCTCTTAGCAACAACAACCTGTATCTGACCACCGCCGACAAGGCTTGGGAAGTCAACTTCGACACCCAGTACAAGATCTACCAGGATTTGACCCTCTGCGTCGAACTCGGCTGGATCAACCTTGACCTCGACAAGAAGGTTTGGGGTTTGGACAGCGACGAATACCGGGACAACGCGTTCCGCGGCGCTGTGACCCTGCAGTACGCCTTCTAATGGAAGTCGGCTGACGGCCGACTACGGTTAGCTTTGATGAGGAGGGAGTTTCGGCTCCCTTCTCTTTTTGTATTTGACGCGCTGCACGGGCTCTGGAGAGGATTCCTGACCGTGCAACGCGTGGATCCCAAAGCATACGGACTGGTTTTGTATCCTATTGCGCAAAAAGCACTTCTCCCCTTGACTCGGAAAGAACGCCGGGATTAGACTTCTGCGGTAGTGGAGCAATCTCCTTGCCGTAAGGGAGGGTGTTCCGTAACACTCACGTTTAGAGGGGGAATTGTATGCCTTCATGGATGTATTTTGTGTTGGCCCTGGCAGGGCTGCTGGCTGGGTATTGTGTGTATGGCGCCATTGTGGAAAAGGTGTTCGGGCCTGATCCCAACCGCCCCACGCCTGCCTGCAAAATGCCTGACGGTGTGGACTATGTGGAGATGAGCCCTACCAAGGTGTTTCTGATCCAGCTGCTGAACATTGCCGGTCTTGGCCCCGTCTTCGGGCCGATCCTTGGTGCCCTCTACGGTCCCATAGCTCTCCTGTGGGTCGTAATCGGATGCGTGTTCGCCGGTGCCGTACATGACTACTTCTCGGGGATGCTGTCCGTCCGTTATAACGGCAAGTCCGTGCCGGATATCGTCGGGTACAACCTCGGCGACCTCATCAAGAAGCTCATGCGCGTGTTCGCTGTCGTGTTGCTCATTCTGGTGGGCGTGGTCTTCGTGGCGGGGCCCGCTGGCCTGCTGTCCCAGTTGACCGGTATGCACAGTATTCTCTTTGTGGCGATCATCTTTGCGTACTACTTCCTTGCCACTATTCTGCCCGTGGACAAGATCATCGGCCGCGTCTATCCGTTCTTCGCTGTACTGCTGGTGTTCATGGCCGTTGGGCTGCTGGGCGCTCTGGCCTTCAAGGGGTACACCTTCTACAGCAACATCGAATGGACCATGCATAGCCCCTCCGGCCTGCCCGCCTGGCCGCTGGTGTTCATTACCATCGCCTGCGGTGCTTGCTCCGGCTTCCATGCCACGCAGTCTCCGCTGATGGCCCGGTGCATCAACAACGAAAAGCATGGCCGTAAGATCTTTTACGGTGCGATGATTGCGGAAGGCGTTATCGGGCTTATCTGGGTGACCCTCGGCATGTCCTTCTACTCCGATACGGCCGCTCTTGCCGCCGCCCTCGGCCCCAAGGGGAACGCCGCGCTGGTCGTGAACAACATCTCCGTGGAACTGCTTGGCGTGTTCGGTGGCGCCCTTGCCGTCCTCGGCGTTGTGGTGCTGCCCGTGACATCCGGCGATACGGCCTTCCGTGCTGCCCGTTTGACCATTGCCGACGCCATCGGCTATGATCAGCGCCCGCACAAGAACCGCCTGATGATAGCCGTCCCGCTGTTTGTCGTGGGCGTCGCTTTGAACTTCATTCCCTTTGGGATGCTGTGGCGTTACTTCGGATTTGCCAACCAGGCCCTCGCCGCCATCATGTTGTGGGCTGCGGCCGCCTACTTGCTGCATCGCGGCAAGTTCCATTGGATTGCCTCCGTGCCCGCTTGCTTCATGACTGCCGTGAGCGCCGTGTATATTTGCTTTGAGAAGACGATGGGCTTCGGCATGTCCTACGAGCTGTCCAATATCGTGGGTATCGCCATAGCGCTGATTTGCTTCGCGCTGCTGTTGACCGCAGGCCGCAAGGTTCAGCCTACTGATGATCTGAGCGTTTGACCCGAAAAAGGGGCGCCCGGATTGGAGCGCCCCTTTTTTCGGTGGAAGGGGAGCTCCGATTTAAACATCGAAACGCCTTTTTTCCGCTTTCTCGGGCATGAGAAGCGATTGCCTTTTTATCTGTTCCAGTTATAGTCCGCCGACCCTCCTTGAGACAGTGTTTCAAGGAGGGTTGTCTTTCTCCTTTTTTCCTTTTTGAGGTCTTTCATGTCTACGAAGCGTCGAGCCTATCTCACTGAAATGAAAACGCAGCTTACTCTTGCCGTTCCAGCCCTTTTGGCGCAGATCGCCATGATTTCAATGGGGTTTGTGGATATGGTCATGACAGGCCGGGTGGGGGCGGTGGATATGGCGGCTGTGGCGCTGGCCGGATCGCTCTGGGTTCCGCTCGTCCTGTTCGGGCAGGGGCTGCTGCTCGCGGTTACGCCGTGCGTGGCGCAGCTTCGCGGGGCTGGGTCCATGCGGAGCGGCGAACACATGCAGGGTGTCGGGCACGTCATGCGGCAGGGTATCTGGATGGCGCTGTTCATTTCGGTTCCGCTCATCCTTATCGTGTATCTGGTATCGTTCCATCTCGCCGATATGGGCGTTGAGGGGGCTCTCGGGCTCATGACGGGGCAGTACCTGCGGGCGATCATCTGGGGCGCTCCTGCCTACCTGCTGTTCGTGGCTTTGCGCTACGGCATGGAGGGGATGGCGCTTATGCGTCCGGCCATGTTCGCGGGCTTTATGGGGCTGCTCATCAATATACCGTGCAACTATATCCTGATTTTCGGCAAGCTCGGCCTCCCGGCGCTCGGCGGGCCGGGTACGGGCGTCGCCACGGCGATCGTCTATTGGGTCATGTTCCTGACGATGGTGGTGTACGTGTGCCGGCATACCTACTTGCGGGAATTGATGACCTGGCGGGTATGGGAAATCCCCGTTTGGGCGACGCTCAAAAAGCTGGCGGGTATTGGTTTTCCCGGTGCGCTGGCCATGCTGTTTGAGGTGACGCTGTTCGCGGCGGTGGCGCTGCTCATCGCGCCGCTCGGGGCCATTCAGGTGGCGGGACATCAGGTCGCCCTGAATTTCAGTTCGTTGCTGTTCATGGTCCCGTTGTCCATCGGTACTGCGGCGACCATCCGCACGGGGTTTGCCCTCGGGCGCAAGTCGGTGGAGGCCGTCCGCGTGGCGAGCCGATCTTCGTGGCTTTTGGCCTGCATGGCGGCGTGTTTCACGGCGTTGGTGACCATCCTCTGGAGGCATCAGATCGCCGCCGTCTACAACAACGATCCGGTGGTGCTCGGGCTGGCGTCGCACTTGCTGCTGTTTGCCGCGACCTATCAGATTACGGATGCCGTGCAGGTGGTCAGCGTCGGTATTCTGCGTGGGTATAACGATACGCGGGCCATCCTGTGCGTGACGCTGATTTCCTATTGGGTGTTCGCCCTGCCTGTGGGGTATACGCTTGGCAGGACGCATTTGTGGGGCGATCCCCTTGGCCCGCAGGGGTTCTGGACGGCGTTCATTGTCGGCGTATCCATTGCAGCCGTCCTTCTGGTCATCAGGGTTCGCGTGTTGGAACGCCGGTTGCTCTCCGGATTTGATCGGATCAGGGTCATGGAAGGGTAAAAGAGATTGGGGAGGCCGCGCGGCGGGAGTTCGTTCCTGCGGAGGATTTGGCTAAGATGATAGCCCGTTGAAGGAACTCTTTAACGGGCTTTGTTTTTTGTAAAGCCTTCATGGGAGGTTCGATAAGGTCAAAATCTTTGAGAGGGGCGGGGAGGTTTGGAGTGGGCGGGGAGAGCGTTCTAGAGAAAGTTCTCCCCGCCACCTCCAAGAATCTACTTCCCTCTCCTTTTTGCCCAATATTCTCGGACGGCCTTGTTGTGAGCGGCTAAATTGGTGCTGAACACATGGGAGCCGTCTTCCCCGCGCGCGACAAAATAGATGTAGTCGTGCTGCTCCGGGTTAGCGGCCGCTTTGAGGCAGGCGAGGCCCGGCGAGCAGATGGGGCCGGGCGGCAGGCCGGGATGCTTGTAGGTGTTGTAGGGGTTGCCCTCGTCGTCGAGATGTTTGCGCCGCAGATTGCCGTCGAACCCTTCCCCGAGCCCGTAGGCGGTGGTGGGATCGGCCTGGAGCAGCATGTTGAGCCGCAGCCGGTTGGCGTATACCCCGGCGACGCGGGGCCTCTCGGAGGGTACGGCTGTTTCCCGTTCGACGATGGAGGCCAGCGTGACCAGACGCCGTACCTCGTCGCGCCCGGAAGGGCCCGGGCGCTTGCCGCCTGGCCAGAGCGGGGCGGTCCTGCGCCAGAAGTTGTCGATAAGCCGTCCGACGACCGATTTTGCGGTGGCTTCGTTGAGTTCCAGCGGACGCATGATCAGATAAGTGTCCGGGAACAGAAAGCCTTCCGCGCTGTCGAACGGAATGCCCCAATGCCGCAGAAAGGCGGGGTCATGGACGAGCTTGTCGAAATCCTCGAAACGCACCATCTGCGCCTCTTCCAGCCGCTTGCCCACTTCCCACCAGGCGAGGCCTTCGGGGATTGTTACCCGGTCGAGCAGGGGGGAACCGTTGACCAGTTGATCGATGACCTGCTGCGGCGTCCAGCCCGTGTTGATCCGGAACCGTCCGGGTTTGAGCGCGTGGGGGATATCCCTGTAGTTCATCCAGCGGAGCAGGAGTATGAACTTGTCGGCATTGCGCACGGCCCCAAGGCGGACGAGCTCAGGCGTCAGGGTACGGAACGTCGTGCCGGGATTGACGGTCACTTCCACGTCTTGCGCGGGCGCGACGGCGGGATCGGTACCGGGGCTGTTCAGGAAGTCATAGGCCAGCCAACCGGCTCCGCCGCAAGCCAGCAGGACCAGCAGCATGAACCCGAGCAGGAAGCGCGGCCAGAGCCGTTTGGGTTTGGGCGTCTCGGGCGCGGAAGCGGGCAGAGGCGTTTCCGGCTCCTCCCCATCAAGGGGAGAGGCCTCGCCGGGCTTCTTGTCAGTCGGCTGCCAGTTCTCTGCTTCGGGGGATGACGCATCGGAATGTTGTTGATCCGGAGGAGCCTGTTGATTCCGTGTATCCGATACGCCGGAAGGTATGCCTGTTTCTTCTGGGCGCGGGGCGCCGGGGTCGGCAGGTGTGTTTTTGGTTTCTTCGGGGGATTCGTTCATATGGTTTTCCGTTTGGCTTCCGGTTGATCGAGGAAAGATTGCAGGATGCGCACGGCGGCCTGCTGGTCGAGTACGGCCCGGCCTTGAGCCGCGGAACGTCCGGCGTCCCGGAGGTCCCTTTCGGCTTCGTAGCTGCTGAGGGCTTCCTCCATCCAAAACAGGGGGAGGGTGGTGCGCCGGGCGAGGCTCTTGGAAAAGTTGCGGACCTGCCGGGTCGTGAGGCTTTCCTCGCCGTCGAGGTTGATGGGAAGCCCTATGACGATGGCGTCCGTGGCTTCGGCCTCAATGAGGGCGAGCAATTCCTCAAAAAAGGCGGCGCGGGTACGCATGAGGATGGTTTTGCGGGGAAAGGCCATGCTGCCCCCGGTATCCGAAACCGCAATGCCGGTGCGTTTCTGGCCGTAGTCTATGGCGAGGTACTTCATAAAAATCCTTTGCGGAAGGCGTCGGTATGCCCCGGAATGAAAGCGGCGCTCCGTGTCGCGGAAAGCCCTGTTGAAGGGATTCCTTAAGGGCCACCGTCCCGTAACCGGGCGAAGACACACTATCCCGCGCCCCGTCAGGACGCAACCCGTTGTGGACCCGCGCGGGGGGTGCTAGAAAGAAACGGTCCTTACAATCTCAACCAAGGAGATGTTTATGGATTTTCTTGAGCTTGTAACCGGGGCCCGGACCTGCCGCCGTTTCCGGGAAGCCGAGGGGATGCCCGCCGGAATGCTGGACTGGCTTATTGCGTGTGCCCGCGTGACGCCTTGCGGTGGAAACGCGCAGGCGTTGCGGTTTGCCGTTGCGGAATCCCCGGAAGCTTGCGCCGCCGTTTTCCCGGCGTTGAAATGGGCGGGGATGCTGACCGATTGGGACGGGCCCGAAGCGGGTGAGCGTCCCACCGGTTACGTCGCCATTCTCGGTGAGGCGGGGACGCGGGCAAAACTGAATGCCATTGATGCGGGCATCGCCGCGCAGACCATCCAGCTGGCGGCGTATACGCGGGACCTCGGCTGCTGCATTTTCCTGTCCTTTGATCCGCGCAAGATCCGCGAGGTGCTGGGCATCCCCGAGAACCTTGAGCCGCTGCTCGTACTGGCGCTCGGCTTCCAAAAGGAAGTCCGCCGCGTTGAAACCGTGGGGGCTGACGGCTCCGTGAAGTACTGGCGCGACGCGCAGGGCGTGCACCATGTGCCGAAGCGTCCTCTTGAGGATCTGCTGATCATCAAAAAGTAGTGGAAAGAAGGAAGAAAACGGCTCTTTACAGAAGCGAGGCCGCTCGCTATAGTCATCCGAGCTAGGGGAGCCTGTCAAGGCTGAGAGTGGGTTCGTCCCAGACCCTTGGAACCTGACGCAGCTGGTACTGCCGTAGGGAAGCGTCATCATGCCTGATCCTGAGAACGCCCGTCCCTCGTGACGGGCGTTTTTTGGTTGATGGCCAACCGCACGAGGCTTTCATGAATATCACCGTAAACGGCGAGATCACCGTATGCAATGAGGGGGCGACGCTGCTTGACCTTATCCTCCGGCTCGGGTTGTCGCCTGAAAAAATCGTGGTGGAGCGGAACAGGGACATCGTGCCCGCCGGGACGTTTGCCGAAACCGCCTTGCAGGACGGCGACACGCTCGAGCTGTTGCAGTTTGTCGGCGGCGGGTAAAGAGGGGGATTCCCGGAACAGGCGAATCTCCTGAAGGACGGAGGCGTCTCCGCCTTCCTTTGTCTTTCCTCCCTCATGCGTCGGCTGCTGGGGGGACCCGACAGGCGTTGCTCCGCACCGCCGGGTGCTCTTTTCGGAGCGTTCTTTTGGGGTGTTTGCCCCGTCATATTTTCCGAGTGTTCACTCAAGGATGGGCTATGAAAACGAGTTCGGATGCATTGATCATCGGCGGTGTGGAACTGCACAGCCGTCTGTTCATCGGTACGGGAAAATACGGTTCGGACAGCCTGATTCCGGCGGTCGCGGAAGCTTCCGGCGCGGAAGTCATCACCGTGGCGCTGCGGCGTGTGGATCTCGGCAACTCGAAAGACAATGTGCTGAGCCACATCCCCGGCACGATGCGGCTTTTGCCGAACACGTCCGGCGCGCGTACCGCCGACGAGGCCGTGCGCATCGCCCGTCTGTCCCGTGCCGCAGGATGTGGCGACTGGATCAAAATCGAAGTCATCTCCGACACGCGCCATCTCCTGCCCGACGGCTACGAAACCGCCAAAGCCACGGAAACCCTCGCCAAGGAAGGCTTCACCGTCCTGCCGTATATGAACCCCGATCTGTATGTGGCCCGCGATCTCGTGAATGCCGGAGCCGCCGCCGTCATGCCCCTCGGTGCGCCCATCGGCACGAACCGCGGCCTCCAGACCAAGGAAATGGTCCGTATCCTCATTGAAGAAATCAGCCTGCCCATCGTTGTCGATGCGGGCATCGGCAAGCCTTCGCAGGCCTGTGAAGCTATGGAAATGGGCGCGGCGGCCTGCCTCGTGAACACCGCCATTGCCACGGCGGGCGATCCGGTACGCATGGGCGCGGCCTTCGGCGAAGCCGTGCGCGCCGGGCGCAACGCCTTTCTTGCCAAGGCAGGCCCGGTCTTGCAGGGCGGGGCGTCGGCCTCCTCGCCGCTGACCGGGTTCCTCGGCGGCCATGACGAGGGGGCCGCGTCATGAGCCGCCTGTTTTCCGACGTCCTGCCGGAGTGGCCTTTGGATGAAGTGGAGGCCGGGCTGGCCTCGGCCACGGAAACGGATGTGCTGGCCGCGCTGGAACTGGCGGAAAACGGCCGACGCCTGAACGCCCGGGATTTCATGGCGCTGGTATCTCCCGCCGCCTCTCCGTATCTTGAAACGATGGCCCGTATTGCCCGCGACGTGACGGTCCGGCAGTTCGGGCGCTCCATCCAGTTGTTTACGCCGCTTTATCTCGCCAACTACTGTACCAACCAGTGCGTGTACTGCGGCTTCAACACCAAGAACCATATCCACCGCTCCATGTTGACGATGGACGAGGTGGAGGCCGAAGGCAAGGTCATCGCCGCGACCGGGCTCCGCAACATCCTGCTTTTGACCGGTGACGCTCCGAAGCTGACCGGGCCCGCGTACATCGCGGAGGCGGCCCGTCGCCTGCGCCCGTACTTCCCGAGCATCGGCGTCGAGGTCTATTCCATGAGCGAGAATGACTATCGGATGTTGGTGGACGCGGGAGTGGATTCGTTCACGATGTTTCAGGAGACGTATAACGAGGAGCTGTACCTCAAGCTGCATCCCGCCGGTCCCAAGCGCGATTTCCGGTTCCGTCTGAACGCTCCGGATCGGGCGGCCCGGGCGGGTATGCGTTCTGTGAACGTGGGCGCGCTGCTCGGCCTCGATCAGTGGCGGCGCGACGCCTTTTACACCGGGCTGCACGCGGACTGGATTCAGGCGACGTATCCCGGTGTGGACATCGCCGTTTCCGCGCCGCGTATGCGTCCGCATGAAGGTTCGTTCAACGACATCCATCCCGCTTCCGAACGGGATTTGGTGCAGTATATTCAGGCGCTCCGGCTCTATCTGCCCGCCGCCGGGATCACGTTGTCCACGCGCGAGCGCCCGTTCCTGCGCGATCGGCTCATCGGGCTTGGCATCACCAAGATTTCGGCGGGCGTTTCCACCGCCGTGGGCGGACATGCCCATGCCGCGCAGGATGTCGCCGAGGAACACGACACAGCCCAGTTTGAGATCGCCGACGATCGGGATGTTGATCAGATGATTGCCGCCATTGAGGCGCAGGGATACCAGCCCGTGTGCAAGTCGTGGGAGCCTCTCGACGAAGCGTACGCCTGCGGCAAGTCGGCGTAGGGGAGAGGGAGGACTGTGGAGGCTGGGGAGACTGGGGAGGGGAGGCCGCTCGGCGGGAGTTCCGTTGTGCGGGATGTTGTGGATGAGGTGCGGAATGGCGGATGGGGTTATTGGCTGGGATGCGGTATTGGAAGGGCATCTTGCGGCGGAACAGTGCAAGGTGTTGGCATAGGCGCGCATCGGCATGGC
>OLGH01002435.1_pt1 | contig 14744 bp, 10 predicted proteins | sample 1604851 | NCBI WGS metagenome assembly OLGH01 (sample SAMEA3888894, study PRJEB22519) | human gut metagenome | biome: human gut; feature: human-associated habitat; material: faeces | place: Denmark | collected 2010 | reverse complement strand
TGCCTGTAGCTTATATTTGTCGTCCGTTCGTCATCAACTAATATTCAATTAAACACCAATATTTCTATGCTGCATATTCAGAATCACCAAAGAAATCGTTATACCATACAAGGAACATATATACTGTCCATATCTTTCTTGAATTATCGGCTTTTCCCTCTTTGTGATCATCAAGGTACTTAACAAGCTCCTTAGTGTTAAAGTATTTTTCTGCAGCTTCGCTTGTGAAGGCTTTCTTTATCATATTGTAATACTTGTCATCCTTGAGCCAGATTCTTATAGGTACAGGGAATCCAAGCTTCTTCTTTTCAGCTACCATATCTGGAAGATACTTATGAGCAGCCATACGCATAGCATATTTTGTGTTGGACTTGTTTACTTTATACTTAGTAGGTATAGTCCTTGCTACATTGAATACCTCTTTGTCAAGGAAAGGAACACGTACTTCAAGGCTGTGTGCCATGCTCATCTTGTCGGCCTTAAGCAGAATATCACCAATAAGCCAGAAGTTGATATCAATGTACTGCATTTTCGTAACATCATCCTTATCCTTAACCTTATCATAGAAAGGCTTTGTAAGCTCTTTATGGTCGTACTTTCCAGTAGGATTCTTTAATATCTTTGCGCGTTCTTTTTCATTAAACATAAATGCGTTACCGATGAAACGCTCCTCAATATCCTTGCTGCCTCTTATAAGGAAATTCTTACCTTTAAATTTAAATGGAATAGCCTGTGCTACATTAGCAAGTCCCTTACGAAGACCCTTTGGAAGCTTTCTGTAACCTGCAGTATCAAGAGGTTCCTTGTAAATGTTGTATCCACCGAAGAATTCATCAGCACCTTCGCCAGACATAGAAACCTTGACGTGCTTTGCAGCAGTCTGGCTTACAAAGTAAAGTGCGATGGCAGCAGGGTCTGCTAAAGGTTCATCCATGTGATACTGGATTTTAGGGATAGCAGCCCAGTATTCTTCACTTGATACAAGCTTTGAATAGTTGTCTATCTGAATCTTTTCAGATAAAGCCTTTGCATAATCTATTTCGTTATATTTTTCGTAGTCGAAACCAACTGTAAATGTTTTATCACCATTGAAGGTGGCAGCGACATAGCTTGAGTCAACACCGCTGGAAAGAAATGAGCCAACCTCAACATCACTAATCTTGTGATGTTCTACGGAATCATGCATGGCATCATCAATCTCCTGTACAAAATCGTCCAGGGACTTGTTTTCATCAGCCTCAAAAGTAGGTTCCCAGTATCTTTTTATATTAATCTGTCCGTTATGGAAAGTGAAGCAGTGTCCAGGCATAAGCTTGTATACACCCTTAAAGAATGTCTCAGGGAGTACTGAGTACTGGAAAGTAAGATAATTCTCAAGAGCCACATCGTTAACTTCCTTCTTATAAGCAGGATGTGCCAGTATGCTCTTAATCTCTGAACCATATATTATATTTCCATCAACTATTGTGTAGTAAAAAGGCTTAATGCCAAAGAAATCTCTTGCACCAAACAGAGTTTCTTTTTCGCTGTCCCAGATAACGAAAGCGAACATACCGCGAAGTTTATTAAGCATATCTTCACCATATTCTTCATAAGCATGAATAAGAACCTCTGTATCGGAGTTGTTTGCAAAAGTGTGTCCCTTTTCAATAAGCTCTTTTCTTAAATCCTGGTAATTATATATTTCACCATTAAAAGTGATGATAATTTTTTTATTTTCGTTAAACATAGGCTGGCTTCCGTTATCAAGGTCGATGATTGAAAGTCTTCTAAAGCCCATATATGCCTTGTTATCTATATACTGACCGGCACTGTCGGGACCTCTGTGGATAATTTTATTCATCATATCAGTAAGAACATCTTTACCATTCTCAAGGTATCCTGTAAATCCAGCAAAACCGCACATATTACAAAACCGTCCTTTCCTAAACTAAATGTTGTTTGTGAGATAAAGATATGGGGGTCAAAAGAAAATTCTGACACATATATCTTATAAATCAATTATGTAATTATAACAAACCAGAGTATTTAATACAAGAAAATGTAATAATTATTACGCGTTATTACGCGTTCTATAAATAATAAAAAAACAATACTTACGATATTGACAATTAAGTATATATATGATATATTTAGTTTAAATAATAAAGTTATGGCGCGGTAACAAAAAGACAGGAGATGATTGATTGGAAGAATATATATGACATTCCTGATATAAACACAAGATGACAAAATCAGGATAATAATTCTATAGATATTATTGACAGCATAAAGAATATTTAATCTGGTAATCTTAATAAAAACTATTCATCTGATGTGAATATATAACATAATGTCACATTGATTCATATTAATTTCCACAAGACACTTAATATTATATTAACAATATCAATCCACTTATATAAGACATGTTATGCATGTTATGCTTAGATATAACAAGATTATGTATATATTATTTTATAAACTCCCCCATATTCGCACATCGTGGGATATCCCACTTTTATGCTCATATTGGGGCGGGTCCTAAGGTCTTTCACCCACCTATGGGCAAGCTCATGTGGGTTTAGACCTTTTGACCCTGGTATCATAAGATTAAAATTAAAGAAGGGAAGAAGTGAGAAAGTGAGAATGAAACGAAATATTTTATTGAAGATAATATTAATAACAGTGACGATTGGAGCATTATTAGCAGCTGCAGCCGTTGTTAAGAAGAATGCGGATAATAAAATCAAAGTGCCAGAAAAAAATAGTGCTGCAGTTGAAACGATACAGACAAAAAAAGCAACAGAATCAAATCTTGCAGAGCTAAAAGAATCCAAGGAACAGAAAGAATCAGAATTGGATTTTGCAGAACAAAAAGAATATAAGGAACAAAAAGAATCAGACCTTGCAGAGCCAGAAGAATCAAATGAACAGGCAGATTCAGGAACAGATATAGATATAAAAGAACAGGAAGAATATGGGAAGCCAGATTCAGAAGGAAAGTCAGATTCAGAAGGAAAGTCAGATTCAGAAGAGAAATCAGAGGCAGAAGAGAAGACAGAGCCCGAAGAGAAGACAGAGCCCGAAGAGAAACCAGAACCCGAAGTGAAGCCAGAACTAGAAGAAAAGCAGGAGCCAGCCATAACAGATAGTCCTTATGACCATGAAATCTATCTGGCTAATGGTGTGCTGCAATATGGCGAAAACGCAGATCGGGCACAGAGGGGAAAGGATGTTAATACAGGAAGTACGGTGGAATGTCCCTATCCTATGGAGGTTATGACAACAAGGGTTATGTTTGATGAGCAATATGGTTATCAGACATATAAAGGATATTATAAAGCTTCAGATAAAACTGACATTATTGAATGTATGCTTGATGCAGCTGCGAGTCCGTTGTTTAACATAGATACGGTTATGTTTCAGGGTGTTATGGGTATATATAGATGTGGTTCTGTGGTGTTTACATGTCTTGGAATAGTGGAATAAAGGGGGAGTATATATGGCAGTATGTCCTGTTAAGGACAAAAAAAGAATAACTTTATTACATGTATTATCGGTGTTAGTGTTATTGCTATTGTGTGGAGGCCTGGCATATGCGTATCCAGCGGGCAGTTATTCAGATGATGATTTCAGAAGACAGATAACTGTGGATTTTGCCGGTGGTACAGCTGATTTAAAATGGGTATATATGAATGATGATAATAAACAGATATATTTTGATGATATACCTTTTTATAGTGATAATGAAGCACCGCATGAAGGAACATTTACAGAGCATGCGAACTGTCGTGGATATACGCCGTATCTTCTTGTATACAATGTTTCAAAAGAAGGCTGTATATTCAGTATGGATGCAACTGGCTATAAAAACTATAACAACTGGGACAATCCAGACAATAATGTTAAGGAAGGATTTGACGGTTACCTGTTTGAAGCCGGCTGTAACATCAATTTTGATGGAGATGCGAATGATGGTGGAAGAAATTCTGATGGAACCTACTGGGGTTCGAAATATTTCGGCACAAGAAAACCACTAACTATCAGATTAGGGTGGATGTGCAGCTTTAACATCAATTGGGATTCTGGAGTCAGTGATGTTATAGGACACAGCACGAGTGGTCTTGATATGCGGTATTCAGATGGACAGACTATTACATATAAAGAAGGTACATTGGTTCCTACATGGATATATCTTAAAGATGGATATGAACTTGATTATATACAGGAAGGTGACAAAAAATGGTATGATTCCACATGGAATGAAGCATGTAAAAGATGGGATAACTACTGGACTATGAATAGGAGCCGGAGCATTTATATTCATACTAAAAAGAAAGAGGTTGTAAAATCATATAAGCAGACTGTATATATAAGATATCAGAATCAGAATGGTACGTGGGAAAGATGGGATGACACGTCAGCAATAACTGAAAATGTATTATGTGGTTCAACATATACATTTGATACTAAGAATATAACTGGAAATTCAAAATGGAATTCAAACCTATACAGGATGCCAGAGCAGTTTGATGATGGAACATCCTTTACCTATAAAGTAAGTGGTGCAAAAACTAGTTATATAAGTGTAGCCAGATTAAAAATACAGAATGACCAGGAGATATATGTGAGGTATCAGAATGAGGATGGTTCATGGGGTGAATATTCAAGCACATACTGGCATACACCAACAAAGAAAGCACCTGATGGATATTGGGAGAACTTTCTGTGGCATGTAGATAATGGCACATCGTTTGGTTTTGGAGTTGAAGATATTAAACAGGATTCAAGGTGGGATGCCACGTTATATGAGTTTCCAGATACATATGCAGATGGTTCGTCGTTACGATATACAGTGACAAAGGCTTGTAAAAAATATGTTGATATATCAAGAAAATTCATACTGACATTATCACAGGAGGATGCAACAACAAGGGGAACACAATCAGTTATGGTATCTTACAGGAAAGGACTGCCTGATATAACGGTTCCTGAGCAGAAATATAAAGCTTCTTTTTATGATGATGATAACTATAATGACAGACTGTTATTATCTGATATAGTCCAGATTAATAAGTTTAAAGGATATATGTTGAAAGAAAAAAGAAATCAAGTCAGTCTGGGAAGTATATTAAATGAAAGTTATAATTATTCAGATGCTAATGCTGATAATTCTATTATTTCAACAGTAACATTAACAAGACCATATACTGGCAAATTGTATTTTTACTATGATGGTTATAATAGTACAGATGAAGAGGTTTCTGTTAATGTTGAGTGGAGTACTCTTGATGGTGACAGTGATAACGAGGAAATATGGTTTTTACCACATTCAAATGATAATAACTATGTAGATGTCTATGTTAATAAGGTTAACAGTATAAGAATCAGGTACTGGGGACCAGAGTATGGACCAGATAGTTATGGCAGCTGGAAAATCAGTCTTAATATTGAAGAAATGGCTGATGTGAATGATTACTGGTATAACAGTGAAGGTAAAGCCGATATTTACAGTTATCCTTATGCATGTAACGAAACTGTTTATGCGAAGTGGGAAGAAAGTAAAATCACACTGCCAGATAAAGATGAGGTAACGAAGCCTGGTTTTGAGTTAACTGGCTGGTCAGATGGAATAAACACTTATGATCCAGGTGATAAAATATCAATAAAAAAAGATACAAGGTTTTATGCAATATGGGAAGAAGTAATACCTGAAAGCAACTCTGAGAGTAATATAACAAAGGCAGCATCAACAATGTACTTTGATACACTTATACGGCGTACATCAGGAGATGAAGCATGGTATGACACAGTTGGAAGCTATAGTATAAAAAGTCTTAAGGATTATAGCAATGATAGTTGTGTACAGATATGGAAGATAGATATTGCTGGTAATATAACAAGAATGAAATGAGGCATTTACAAAATCATGAAAATATTTTATAATTAAAGGCAGATTTTTTATATATTTTGGACATAATTGCCATTATGGAAAGGATTGCGGTATGGAAAAGATAAAAATGACAACACCTCTCGTAGAGATGGATGGAGATGAGATGACAAGAGTGTTATGGGGACTTATTAAGGATGAACTTTTACTTCCTTATGTAGATCTTAACACAGAATATTATGATCTTGGACTTGTTCATCGTAATGATACTAACGACCAGGTTACTATAGATTCAGCAGAGGCTACTAAAAAGTATGGTGTTGCAGTAAAGTGTGCTACAATCACTCCTAATGCAGCAAGAGTAAAAGAATATAACCTTAAGGAGATGTATAAGAGCCCTAATGGAACAATAAGAGCTATTCTTGATGGTACAGTATTCAGGGCACCTATCATTGTTAAAGGTATTGAACCTTATGTAAAGACATGGAAGAAACCTATAACTATAGCAAGACATGCATATGGTGATGTATATAAGGCTTCAGAGATGAAGATTCCAGCAGCAGGAAAGGCTGAGCTTGTATACACAGACGAACAGGGTAACGAAACAAGAGAGCTTATACATAACTTCAAGGGCGCTGGTATCATACAGGGTATGCACAATCTTAATGATTCTATAGAGAACTTTGCAAGAAGCTGTTTTAACTTTGCTCTTGAAACTAAGCAGGATCTTTGGTTTGCAACTAAGGATACAATATCTAAGAAGTATGATCATACATTCAAGGATATATTCCAGGAAATATATGATAATGATTATGCTGATAAGTTTAAGGAAGCAGGCATTGAATATTTCTATACATTAATAGATGATGCAGTAGCAAGAGTTATTCGTTCAGAGGGAGGATATATCTGGGCTTGTAAGAATTATGACGGCGATGTTATGTCAGATATGGTTGCTACAGCATTTGGTTCATTATCCATGATGACATCAGTTCTTGTATCACCTAAAGGCTTCTATGAATATGAAGCTGCACATGGTACAGTACAGAGACATTATTATAAGCATCTTAAGGGAGAGGAAACATCTACTAACCCTATAGCTACTATATTTGCATGGACAGGAGCTTTAAGAAAGAGAGGAGAACTTGATTCTATTCCTGAACTTGTAAGATTTGCAGATACACTTGAAAAGGCTTGTATCAAGACAGTAGAAGATGGTAAGATGACAAAGGATCTTGCGCTTATAACAACATTAGAGAATCCTGTAACACTTAATACACAGGATTTTATCAAAGCAGTACGGGCAACGCTTGATGAACTTATGAATTAATGTATAATTAACTGCTCCATTGATATTATAATATCAATGGAGCAGATTATGTTGTAAGAGGTATGAAACAGAACGTAACTTAAGGAGTGTTATGCGTAATATATTATTAGATTTCAGTTTCAGGGGAATGAATATTAACCAGCTTGCAGTCTGGTTTTTTATATATAGCTTTTTTGGATGGGCAATGGAGTGCATAGTTATAAGAAAGCAGCTTGGCTACTGGGAAAACAGAGGGTTTGCAAAGCTGCCATTTTGTGTAATATACGGTTTTGGAACATATATAGCTTTCAATATATTTGCACCTATACAAAACAACTATATTGCATTATATATATTTGGTGCTGTATGTGCAACAATATTTGAGTATATGACGGCGAAGCTTATGTTAAAGCTGTTCGGCGAAGTATGGTGGAACTATGATCACCTTAGATTTAATTATAAGGGTATAATATGCCTTCAGAGCACAATTGGCTGGGGATTTCTGGCAGTGCTTATATTCGGAGTGTTTAACAGGCTTGTAGAACAGGCGGTATTTTCTATGCGTATGTCAGCGGTTACAGTGATTTCAGTTGTTCTTGTTGTGTCATATGTATGTGATTTTTCATATCATTTTACAAAGCGTTTATTAAACAAAAGAATGGGAGATGCAGTTAAACATGCATCAGGCTGCAGTAATCTTCTTAACAGATTCCATAGGTAATTTCGGGGTGAGATATGTTAGAAAGTCTTAGAAATAACATGAAACTGCTAAAAAGCAGTAAAAGACATGTATTGTTGTTTGAACTTGCATATAAGCTCCTTGCATTAGCAGTGTTTTATCCTGTTATTACGGGCGTTATCCGTTTGTGCATGAGAATAACAGGGATTAATTATCTTACAAATGAATATATAGCGAAAGCGTTTATGAATCCTGTAATAATCATATTCTGCCTCTTAGGGGTTATAGGATTCATAGTTTACTGCTTATATGAAATGGCATATCTTGCAGTATGTTTTGAAACCAAGAGAAAAGGTATACAGGCGTCTATTATTGATAACATATATAATGCCTTTTTGCGGCTTAAAAAGCTGTTGAGGATTCAGAGCATACCGCTTTTTTTATATTTTCTGATATCTATAATAGTTATTAATGTGACAGTTACTGGCAATATTATATTTAGCGAAAGTGTAAAAAATATTATAAAAAGTGCGGCAAAACGAAACAGAACTGTTATATTTGTTGTGACAGCAATTATCATAATATGTCTGTTTTACTTTGTTATACGGGATATTTTTTCATTTAACATATACATGATGGAGGGAAAAAACTTCAGACAGTCATGTGCTAAAAGCAGAAGCATTGTTAAAAATAATGTACTGAAGATAGTGGGTGTAGTTGTACTATATAATCTTGCACTTTTAGCGGCTATTTATACATTTTATATAGTTATATCTGTTGTATTGATTGCCGGAGTTAAACTGCTTGATCTTGCTTATATGGGTAGTGCGGTGTATCTTTCTGTGCTTAGTACATTAAGGATGATAGTAAGATTATTTCTTGTATTTTTATCTATACCTTGTTCATTCTCTATGATATCATATATGTATTACAAGTATGAGAATCTTTCGGATATTAATTTTGAGTTTGTTGATATAGATGAAGGAAGCGCAAGGATAAACAGGATTATATATTCGTTTGTTCTTGTGATGTCGATAGTCCTGGATGTGTTATATGTGGTGTTAACATTTAACAGCAACCCTTTTGAGAGAGTTGCTATATTCCATGATACTAAGATAACAGCACACAGGGGTGCGTCAAGGGAAGCACCAGAGAATACACTGGCAGCTTTCCAGCGTGCCATAGATGATATGGCTGATTATATTGAGCTTGATGTGCAGATGACAAGCGATGGTTATATAGTAGTTATGCACGATGCATCAGCATATAGGACAACAGGTGTAGCCAGGAATATAACAGATATGACATATGAGGAAGTAAAGAAGCTTGATGCCGGGTACTGGTTTTCAGAAAAATATAGGGGTGAAAGGGTTCCATCTTTTGAAGAGGTGTTAAAGCTTGTTAAAAGCAGTCCTGTCAGTATAAAGCTTAATGTTGAGATAAAGTCATCAGCGGATAGCAGCATAGCAGCTGGAAAGGTTATAGAGCTTATAAAGAAATATTCCATGGAACAGAATTGTGTTATAACTTCATTTGATTATGATGCGCTTCTTGCAGTTAAGAGCATGGATGAGGATATACAGACTGGATATATACTGTCTGTTGCATATGGAAGATTTTATGAGAATACCAACGTAGACTTCTTTAGTGTTAACGCTTCATTCCTTACAAAGAGAACAGTGGATGCCATACATAATACTGGTAAACAGGTATATGCATGGACAGCTAATAACGATACATCTATAAAGAATCTTGCTAATAAAGGTATTGATAATATAATAACAGATGAACCTGTTATGGCAAGGGAGGTTGTGTATTCAAGGAATACAAGTGAAACTATTACAAATATGATCAAATATGTATTTAATAAATAACAGTCGCATTTTGCTACGCAAAACAATGAGGTAAATACCTCTGCTCCTGCAAGAGCAGTCGCATTTTGCTTCGCAAAACAAGGAGGTATGTATGCTTAGGGGAATAGGTACATCTAAGGGTATAGGTATAGGAAAGGCACTGGTGTTAAAAAATACAGGGTGCGAGGTAAAAAAGTATAAAATAGATGATGTAGATGCAGAACTTCAAAGATACAAGGATGGAGTGGACACATTCATAAAGGAGACAGATGAATTCATAGAGAAGCTGACAGCTAAGTTAAACGGCGATGATAAGAATGCACTTGTTCTTAAGAACCAGGAATATTTAGCTGGTGATATACAGCTTACGTCAGAGGTTTGTAATATTATAAAGAAGAATAATATTAATGCAGAGGCAGCCCTTTATGAGGCCTGCGAATCTTTGAAGCAGCTGTTTCTAAGTATGGATAACGAGGCTATAGCCCAGCGTGTAACAGATATTGAAGATATGAGGGAGAGATTGACAGCAATACTTCTTGGTGTTAAGAGTATTGATCTTACGCAGCTTCCTGATAACACGATTATTATAGCTGATGAGATACATCCATCTATGACAGCGAATATGGATACTGTGCATATAGCAGGCATTATATCTGAAAAAGGTGGAGACACCTCACATGCATCGATACTTGCAAGAGCTTTGGAGATACCAGCAGTTCTTAGTGTAAAGGGTATATGCAGTGAGGTTAAGGATGGAGAAGACATAATAGTTGATGGTGCATATGGTGAAGTGTTTGTATCTCCAAGTGACATAACTAAAAAGATATATGCCAAAAAGAAAAAACAGTACGATGAGAGCGTTATAGAACTTAAGAAATATATCAATAAACAAACAGTTACTAAAGATGGCAGACGTGTGATGCTGGCTGCTAATATAGGCAATGCACTTGATGCTGCAAAGGCAGTCAGGGATGGTGCAGAAGGTGTGGGACTGTTCAGGACTGAATTTCTTTTTATGAATGGAAGCAAGCTTCCAACAGAAGAAGAACAGTTTACAGAATATAAGAAAGCAGCAGTTCTTCTTGATGGAAGGGAACTTACTATAAGAACACTTGATATCGGCGGAGATAAAGATATTCCATATATGGGATTGTCTAAAGAAACTAACCCATTCTTAGGATACAGGGCGATAAGATTCTGCCTTGACAGGGTAGATGTTTTTACGACACAGTTAAGGGCTATATTAAGGGCTAGTGCTTACGGTAATATCAGAATTATGATACCTATGATAACATCGGTTTCAGAGGTCAACGAGGTTAAAAAGATTATAGCAGGAATATGCAGGGATCTTGATAAGAAGGATATTAAGTATGATACTGATATTAAAGTTGGTATTATGGTAGAAACACCAGCAGCGGCTATTATGGCAGATGTTCTTGCAAGGCAGGTCGATTTCTTCTCTATAGGAACTAATGATCTTACGCAGTATACGCTTGCTGTTGACAGAGGTAACGAAAATGTTTCATATCTGTATTCGGCACTTAATCCGGCAGTTCTAAGAAGCATTAAAAGAATAATAGAATGTGCGCATAACGCAGGTATTGATGTAGGTATGTGTGGTGAGGCGGCAGCAGATGAACGTATGATACCACTGCTTTTATCTTTTGGTCTTGATGAGTTTTCAGTCGGTGTAAGCCGTGTGCTTGAGGTAAGAAAAGAGATTGCATCATGGAGTATGAAAGAAGCTGGTGATATAGCAGGGAATATACTAGGATATTCAGAGGAAAAGGAAGTATCGAATTATCTGAGTGATTATATATCATCAAGAGCTGAAACATCTAAGGAGACAGGTAAAGATAGTAATGACAGTGCATTATAAAATATGTTGTATATGATAATACAAAAATAGATGACATAACGGATAAATAATGCTATGAATAAATGTCATAATGAATAAGTAATGTGATAATAAAAATGATAGAAATGAGGAACATATGGCGATATATGTAACAGATGAAGAGCAGGAAAGAGTTATACTTGTAGGTGTGGAGCTTGACCCAGCAGATGATTGTGAGAAATCACTTGAGGAGCTATCTGAGCTTGCAAAGACAGCAGGGGCAGTTACAGTTGGAAAGATGATACAGCCAAGAGACAGCTTCCATCCTGCAACTTATATAGGAAAAGGAAAGCTTGAAGAGTTAAGAACTATGATACAGGAGCTTGGAGCAACAGGTATTATATGTGATGATGAGCTGTCTCCTGCACAGTTAAGGAATCTTGAAGATGTTCTTGATACAAAGATTATGGATAGAACTATGGTTATATTAGATATATTTGCAGCAAGAGCGTCATCAAGTGAAGGTAAGATACAGGTTGAGATGGCACAGCTTAAGTACAGGTCAACAAGACTTGCAGGTCTTGGAATAACACTGTCAAGACTTGGTGGTGGTATAGGAACAAGAGGTCCTGGTGAGAAGAAGATAGAAACGGACCGAAGAATAATACGTGACAGAATATCCCACTTATCAGCAGAATTAAAAGAAATAAAAAGCCATCGTGATATACAAAGGCAGAACAGAGAGAACAGTTCAACACCTGTGGCTGCCATAGTAGGGTATACTAATGCAGGAAAGTCAACACTTCTTAACAGGCTTACAGATGCTGGTGTGTTATCAGAAGACAAGCTGTTTGCAACACTTGATCCTACGACAAGGGCACTTAAACTTGCGAATGGCGAAAAAGTGCTTTTAACAGATACAGTCGGATTCATAAGAAAGCTTCCGCATAATCTTATTGAGGCCTTCAGGAGTACACTTGAAGAAGCTAAATATGCAGATATGATAGTACACGTTGTTGACTGTTCTAATGATGATTATGAGAGACACATGGCAACGGTATACGATACCCTTAAACAGCTGGATGTAGGCGATAAGCCGGTTATCACACTCTTTAACAAATGTGATGAATTCGATGAGATACCTATACTTAAAGATAGTAAAGCCGATTATGTAGAAAATATATCAGCGAAAACTGGTATGGGACTGGATAATTTCCTGATGGATATACAGGATATTATCCTTAAGAGCAGAATCCAGATAGAAAGGGTATTTCCATATAATGAGGCAGGAAAGCTTCAGCTTATAAGAGAGTATGGACAGCTTGAAAGTGAAGAATATACTCAGGAGGGTATTAAAGTTAAGGGTTATGTACCGGCCTGGGTTGGTGGAAAGCTGTAATACAGGAAAGAGGATTGGTATGAATATAATAGCACTTGCAGATAAGAACTGGGCGATTGGTAATAATGGAAGACTTCTTGTGGATATCCCGGAGGATAAGAAGCTGTTTCGTGGGGAAACATATGGAAAGGTTGTAGTTATGGGAAGAAAGACCTATGAAGGTCTTCCTAACCAGTCAGCACTTGAGGGCAGAAAGAACATAGTACTGACTAATAACCTGAATTATAAAGCTAAGGATGTGCTTATATGCCATAGTGTTCAAGAGGTGCTGGAACAGCTTAAAAGCTATGACAGTAAGGATGTCTATATAATAGGTGGCGGACAGATATATGAACAGTTCCTTCCATATTGTGATACAGCGCATATAACAAGAGTAGATTATAAGTATCAGGCAGATACATATATCACAGATTTTGATAAGCTTGATGGCTGGAGGGTTACGGCCAGAAGTGAAGAACATACTTACTTTGACATATGCTATGAATTCGTCTGCTATCAGAAGGAAAAGTAAGTGATAATTAAGTGATAGGTAAGCGATAAGTAAGCGGAAAGTGAGTGATATGCAGGATAACGCATAGATAGATGCACTGGTGTGCAGAAGCATATCCTTATCTGTGCGATATATGACCGGAAGAGAGGATTAGCATGAATAAAAAAATGTGGAAAATAAGGCGTATAATTACAGTTGTGCTTATGGCTGCCATAATTACCGGGCTGACTGTGTGGTATGGAATTCCACACCTATATGCATCACAAGAGGAGAAGACACTAAGAGTTATTCAACAGTCACAGAAGATACTTGAAAGCATTATAGAGAATTATATCGACAAAATAAGCCAGCTTGATCCTATGGGGAATCATACATATGAAGGTGCGATAACCGTATCGGAGTGTGTTTATGATGGCGTGGATTACAGACCAGATGCATATAATAGAAGTCAGAAATATAGCATAGTTACTACAAATAATAATATAGTACTGGACATGCCTAAGGTCAAAGATGGCACACTGGTAGTAGATAAGAATGATATACTAAAATATGGTCTTGCCAAAATTGACTCTAGCCAGACAAAGCCGATATTAAGGGCAGCTCTGACACACGTTATGGAAGGGTATAAAGTAGCTGTTAAGGATAGTGCAACTATAAGCGATAAAGCATTAATAGCAGGGTTTAATACATTTGTCGAAGAAATGTATAAGGATCCGGTTATTCTTCCATACATTTCCCTGTTTAATGTTCATGGAATAACTGCAGATAATATGAAGAGCAGGTTTAGTGAATATGCTAAGGGTGTGTATACAACATATAATATAAGCCTGGATAGTCAGGACAGACTGACAGGAATAGAGCTTGTGTTCAACAGGATAGGTGCTGATGCCAATACTGCTGGTGATTATCAGGAAAGTGATAATAATAAACAGCAGATAGGTAATATTAATATAAGCTTCACAGGTGAAGACCAGCTATATGATAGTATGCAGATTATGGTAACAACAGCAGTTATAAATAACAATTATGTGAATGTAAACCTACAGTTGGATACGCAGGATATGAATAATATAAAGTATGGCATAGCGGCGGATATAAGTTATAGAAGCCATAGTCTTAAGCTTAAGGCGGATGGTGATATAAGAAAGAACTGATGCTGTAATGCGTTGATAATTATAATATTTTCCCGGACAGATAAGGCTATTAGTAATCTGTCCGGGAATTTTTGTTAGCATTTGCGTTTAGGTTAAAGGTTATATGATGTCGGGGTCAAAAGCCCCCGACTTTGATACCTACGAATTGTTCCGT
>OLGH01002434.1_pt1 | contig 14745 bp, 12 predicted proteins | sample 1604851 | NCBI WGS metagenome assembly OLGH01 (sample SAMEA3888894, study PRJEB22519) | human gut metagenome | biome: human gut; feature: human-associated habitat; material: faeces | place: Denmark | collected 2010 | reverse complement strand
TAACCATATCCCTGCTGACCAAAACCGCCAAAACAGTTTAAATCCTGACGGATTTGAGAGGCAGTAAGACCCATATTTTCAGACAATTCTTTTGAGGAAACTCTGTTGATTCCTCTGTTTTTTAATGTAGTCAAATGACGGTAATAGCGAGGTAATCTTCTAATTACAGGCATAGAAATATAATTACTTTTTGCCATAAGTCAGCACCTCCAATACAATTTTATAGGAGTTTTACAAGACGATTGTTGATTTCTTGCAAGAATGTTTCTGTGTCAACGGTTCTCTTGTTTTCTAAAGAGGACAATGCGTATAAATCGCCTGTCATAACACCGTCTTCAATGGTTTGAATGGATGCTTGCTCTAATTTATTTGCAAAATCAACCAATTCAGGAGTATTGTCCAACTCACCTCTTTTTCTCAAAGCGCCTGTCCATGCAAACAAGGTAGCCATAGAGTTGGTGGAGGTTTTCTCTCCTTTTAAGTGTTTGTAATAGTGTCTTTGTACAGTGCCGTGAGCAGCTTCATACTCATATACACCGTCAGGGGATACCAAAACAGAAGTCATCATTGCAAGGCTGCCGAAAGCGGTTGCAACCATGTCGGACATAACGTCGCCGTCATAGTTTTTGCATGCCCAGATATAACCTCCATTGGAACGAACCACTCTTGCAACCGCATCGTCAATGAGAGTATAGAAGTATTCAATGCCGGCAGCTTCAAATTTCTCTTTGTATTCTTTTTCGTAGATTTCTGCAAAAATATCTTTAAAGCGATGGTCATATTTTTTGGAAATGGTATCTTTTGTTGCAAACCAAAGATCCTGCTTTGTATCCAGTGCATAACTAAAACAGCTTCTTGCAAAACTTTCAATCGATGCATTGATATTGTGCATTCCCTGGATAATACCTGCTCCATCGAAATTATGGATCAGCTCTCTTGTCTCTGTTCCGTCAGGTGCCGTGTAGACCAGCTCTGCCTTTCCAGGTCCCGGAATCTTCATCTCGGTTCCTTTATATACATCCCCATAAGCATGACGGGCAATCGTGATCGGCTTCTTCCAGTTCTTTACACATGGTTCAATTCCTTTTACCACGATTGGAGCACGAAATACCGTTCCATCCAGAATCGCACGGATTGTTCCGTTCGGACTCTTCCACATCTCTTTGAGTTCATATTCTTTTACTCTTGCCGCATTCGGTGTAATGGTCGCACATTTGACTGCTACTTTGTACTTCTTTGTCGCATTAGCCGAATCAACTGTAACTTGGTCATCTGTCTCATTGCGGTGTTCCAATCCAAGATCATAATAATCTGTCTTAAGATCGATATACGGCAGAAGAAGATCATCTTTTATCATCCTCCAGAGAATTCTGGTCATCTCATCTCCGTCCATCTCAACAATCGGTGTCGTCATCTGAATTTTACTCATAACTTCGTCTCCTTTTTGGCTATTTTTCTTCGATATGCAGGTTCTCCATAACATGCATAATATGGATCGTTGCCAGATTGCCGGCTTTTTCCGCATCCTTCGCCTTGATGGCATTCAGGATCTCGTTATGCTCACCAATCGACTTGATCGCACGCTCTTCTGTCTTAACGGAAGTCCTTCTTGCAAGCTGTACATATTTGTGAAAATCTGAAAGCACATGATCCAGAATCCTGCTCTTTGATGCCTCATACAGAATCTGATGGAATCTTCCATCCAGCTCTGTCAGCTGATCGGAATGTCCTTTATCCATATGATACTCGGATAAAAGAATGATCTCATCCAGTTCTTCCAGCTGCTCCTGTGTAATATGTTCTGTTGCCCAACGGACGCATAATCCTTCCAGCATGGAACGAATCATATAAATATCATGTACATCCTTATCGGAAATACCGGTAACATAAGCTCCTTTATTTGGGATGATGTTCACCAGTCCCTCCAGTTCCAGCTGTCTAAGTGCCTCTCTTACCGGTGTACGGCTAACTCCAAGTTCCTTCCCCAATGTTGCTTCCCTGAGTTCGTCATTTTCTTCATACTTACCTTTCAGAATGTCATCTCTGATGGTCTGAAAAACCTGACTTCTCAATGAATACTCTTCCATTTTATCTCTCTCCTGAATTTCGTTAGATTGTAATCCCCTTTTCGTCACAGATTCTCTCAATCTCCCGGATTAGTTCCTGATCTGTGAGTACGGTCACACGGCCGGATTCATATTCCGCGTCAACCCACTTCTTCAATTCTACAACTAAAATGGAATTCTTGTCTACCTGTTTCTCATTTTTCAGGTGATAATATGTATTTATCCAGTGTGCAATACCTGCAAGACCGGAAGTATTTGACACAGCAACCAGCGGTGGACGGTTCAGAAACTTGCCGGTATCAAACACATTGTAGATTTCTTCGTTCTTTAACAGTCCGTCTGCATGGATCCCCGCACGGGTTACATTGAAATTCTTTCCGACAAACGGGGTACGCGGCGGAATCTGATATCCAATCTCTTTTTCATAATATTCTGCCAGTTCAGTAATCACCGTTGTATCCATACCATCCAGCGTTCCACGAAGCTGCGCATATTCAAAAATCATCGCTTCCAGCGGCGTATTGCCGGTACGTTCACCGATTCCAAACAAGGAACAGTTCACACCACATGCTCCATAAAGCCAGGCCGTTGTTGAATTGTTGACTGCCTTGTAAAAATCATTATGTCCATGCCACTCGATCTGTGAAGAAGGTACACCGGCATGTGTTGTCAGACCATAGATAATTCCCGGTACACTTCGTGGAATCACTGCACCAGGGAAGTTTACACCATATCCCATGGTATCGCAGGCACGTACTTTAATCGGAATCTTATATTCCTCCTGCAACTTCATCAGTTCTACACAGAACGGGATAACGAATCCGTAAATATCCGAACGGGTAATATCTTCCAGATGACATCTTGGGCTGATACCTGTCTCAAGACATTCCCGAATGACACTCAGATACAGATTCATAACCTCGCGTCTTGTCATTTTCATCTTATAGAAAATATGATAATCGGAGCAGCTGACAAGAATTCCTGTCTCACGAAGACCGATTTCTTTTACAAGTTCAAAATCCTGCTTGCTGGCACGAATCCATGCAGTTACTTCTGGGAATTTATATCCTCTCTCCAGACATTTGTACACTGCATCACGGTCCTTCTTACTATATAAGAAAAATTCGCTCTGACGTACTTTTCCTTTCGGGCCACCCAATTTATGTAAATAATCATAAATAGTTACGATCTGATCGGTTGTGTACGGCGCACGGGATTGCTGTCCATCACGGAATGTCGTATCGGTAATCCAGATATCTTCCGGCATATTATGTGGAACGATACGGTCATTAAAGGCAATCTTTGGTATTTCTTCATAAGGAAACAGATTGCGGAATGTGTTCGGTTCATCCACATCAACAAGCTGATAAAAATGCTCCTCCAACTGTAACAGATTCGTCTTGTCATTCATAACTACGTCTCTCATCGTTAACTACTCCTTTGTCATGCATGAATAATTGTATACAATTATTACGTTTGATAACATTCTATCGATTTACCATGGTAAAGTCAATAGCAAAATTATGAAAAAGGAGAAAAAATTGGAACCCTTTTGAATAATGTGCGTATGTTATTAGTGTAAATATCATTTTTGGAGGTCACTTATGAGTGATTTAGCTGCAACAAACTGTGGATGTTCATCTGAAAACGGATGCAATTCTATTATCTGGATCATCCTTCTTCTCTGCTGCTGTGGAGGTAACGGCTCATGCTTCGGAGGTAACAACTGTGGTGGCGGCAATGACTGTTGCTGGATTATCATTCTCCTTCTGTTATGCGGAAACTGCGGCGGTGGTTGTGGTGGCTGCGGAAGCATCTGCTAAACATATCCAGTCAAAAAGAGGACCTGACAATGGGTCCTCTTTTTCATTTTTGCTCTTTTTCTTTTTTTTCACGCTCCGCCTGTTTCTTTAAGGCCTGCTCAATCCCACATGCCGGCGATATCTTTCTCTTTTTCAGACATTCCTCATCAATTTCGTAAACACTGTTACCATCAATAATCAGTTTTCCCATAGCTTTTTTATTTTAATATATGCATAAATACTAAAAACTTACCATAGTATGGTAAAAAAAGAAGGCGATTCTATATGGAAGAACAAACCTCTGTTACATACGATGATATGGTACAGACAAGAAATGTGCAGATGTTAAAATCCATTATCCCATTTTTAGATTTTCCCTCCCAGAAACCGGCAGCTATGCTGATACAATATTTAGAAATGCGAAATGCATACTCTGCATTTTCAAAAAAAGATAACAGTATGGCGGCCTGCGCACTTCCAAACGGAACTGACCGGCGTAATGCCATGCTGTCTGCAATTCGTCAGTACTGCTCGCCAAAGGAACAGGAAACCATTGACACCATTTTGAATTTATTCTGTGTCATGGATAACTATGAATTATTTAACAGCTAAAAAGGAGATGCCCGATGGATCCGTCATTTTTTAATAACGCAGCATTTAACAATATGAGTCCGGAAAAGATGCAGTTTCTACTTTCTTTTGCACAAAAAGACAAACCAAAAAACATGAAGGATATTATGCCATTTTTGCTTTCTAATATGAAACAGGCAAAAGATCAGCATCTTGATTTCAGCAAGCCTGAAGTACAACTGATCTGCGAACTTTTATCCAAAGATTTACCCGCTCCAGAACAAGAGCGGGTAAAAAAACTTATGAATCTTTTAATGGGATAATCAATAGCTTATCTATAGGGGAAAGGCTTTGTCCTTTCCCGTCTGTACCTTCCAGGTACTTTTCTCCCGCTGATTCAAATAATACATATAAATTATCTTCATCAATATCGATTTCCTCCGAACAAGGCGGCATCTCAATAGTACGCGCCGGATGATTCGGGCGCGTCGCAAGCGATGTCACAGAAGTATAATTATAGATATAGGACGAACGGTTACGTCCATAAGAACTGCTTAAATATACCGCGCCGGAGTCGTCAAACGCTACCCCCTGTACTTTGGACGGAATTTTGTATTCACTCAGCGCGACCAGTTTGTCCTTTGAACTGTCAAAGTGATACGCAACCATTTTGGAATTCATAAACAACGTATGCGTTGCAATCCAAAGGCGTCCTCCATAATATGTGATGCAGGAAGGAGTATTTTTTACTGAATACTGATCAACCACATCGCGCGCATCAACAACTTCCCCAACATTCTGGTATGCCATATTTTTGATAAAATCATACGAAATACGTTCGATTGCGTTTTCATAGGAATTGCACACCCAGACATTATCCCCGTCAAATGCAATACCACCAAGATGACTGTTTTCATCCATACCAAGCGTGATCATATACTGTCCGGTCTCACGATCCATCACCATAAGTTCTCCCATACAGTCATCTTCCGTCGAATACGATGTAATCAGCACAAAGTCATCTGTAAAACACACACCTTGTGGGCACTGTGATTCACTGAAGATATACTGATTCAGCAAATCATCCTGTCGCGTATCCGGCATGCCCGGTATATCGATAGAATCATAGAAAGAGAAATCCAGATCCTTGAGCAGAACCGTACTCTTATCACTGCTTTTTGTGCGGTAATTATAATTCAATACATTCTCCCGATTGTTGATCTGAGGTGTCCACTTTGCATAAAGGATATAAGTTCTGGGACTATCTGTGGAAATGTATTTCACCCGTTTATGGCGTCCTCTGTCTGTATACCAGCCTGCAAAACGATATCCCTGCCGATACGGTGCATACAGAATCTGTTCTCCGGTATGCACTTCATACCGCGTCCGGTTTCGTACGTTTGGGATACCTCCACAATTAAAATAACATACTTCTACATCCTTTTGATTCGACCACAGATTCGTCTGTGTATCAAAAGAAAAACCCGAAGGGGCATACGCCTCCCCCTCGAGTTCCTGTGCCTCTGCCACATAGGGCATCATAAAATTTAAAATTGTAATTGAAATTATAACTGATAATGCAAATCTTCTTACATTATTCTTCCATGTCAACAAGCTTGCTAGCCCTTTCTTCAATTTGTTTTGCAGCCACATCATCCGGTGCCTGCTCATAGCGGGCAAATTCATAAGAAAATGTTCCGCTTCCACTGGTGATTGAACGAAGCTGTGTATTATATCCGTATAATTCGAGATATGGAATATCTGCAATGATTTCCTGATATCCATTCTCTGCATTCATGCTCATAACTCTGCCGCGCCGCTTGTTCAAATCTCCCATAATGTCTCCGGTATAAGCATCCGGCACAACAACTTTAAGCGAGGCGATTGGCTCAAGAAGTACTGGATTTGCTTCCATGAATCCCTTTTTAAAAGCCTGTGCAGCAGCTACTTTAAACGCCATCTCTGAAGAATCTACCGGATGATATGATCCGTCATATAATACAGCTTTCACACCAATAACCGGATATGCTGCAAGAGGTCCCTTCTTTACAGCCTCTGCAATTCCCTTCTCCACTGCCGGGAAGAAGTTCTTTGGAACAGCACCTCCTACAACACACTGCTCAAATTCATATGACTCATTCAGATTGCCGGACGGTTCAAAAGTCATTTTAACATGACCATACTGTCCATGTCCACCGGACTGCTTCTTATATTTGTATTCTACATCCGATTTTTTACGCAATGTCTCACGGAACGCAATTTTCGGGCGCGTCAATTCAATCTCTACTTTGTATTTATCCTTCAGCATGCTTGCCACAATTTCCAAATGCTGATCCCCCATGCCATAAAGAAGTGTCTGATGATTTTCCGCATCATTTACATTGCGGAGCGTCAGATCCTCCATAAGCATTTTCTGTAGCGACTGGGAGATTTTATCCTCATCCCCCTTGTTCTTTGCTTTGTAGCGCATAGATACATATGGTTTGGAAATATTAGCGCGCAGATAAGCAACCGGATTGTTTCTTGTAGAAAGAGAATCAGTCGTCAGTGACTTTGCAAGTTTCGCCAACGCTCCGATATCACCTGCATGAAGTTCACTGACTTCTTCCACTTTGTTTCCCTTAAGCACATACAACCGTCCGATTTTTTCATCACAATCTCTGTGATAGTTATATAAAACATCATCCGTCTTCAACACACCGGAATTTACTTTGATCAGTGAATACTTTCCAATATAAGGGTCTACAATTGTTTTAAAAATATACGCACTTTTTGGTTTCGCAAAATTATAATCTGCCTGATAGACTTCATTTGTCTTCGTGTTGATGCCCGCGCATTCCCGCTTGTCAGGACTCGGGAAATATTTCACAATATCCGCCATAAGTGTATACATACCGCGGGCTAGAATATTAGATCCCATGAGAACCGGAACGATCGAGCCATCGATTACGTTAACGCGCAATGCCTGTCGGATTTCATCTTCCGAAAACTCATCCCCGTTAAAATAGCGTTCCATAAACTCTTCGCTTGTCTCCGCGACAGCCTCAAGCAGAGCATCTCTGCAAATACCAAGATTTTCTTTGGAATATTCCGGCACTTCAAATTTATCGACTTCTCCCTTTTCATTCCAGCGTTTTGCTTTCTGCTGAACGACATTTACATAGCCGACGAACTGCTCATTCTCACGAATCGGTAAATGAAATGGTGCAATCTTCTTTCCATACAGTTCCTGCAGATCTTCGACTACCTGACGATAGCTGGCATTATCAATATCCATATCCGTAACAAAGATCATACGCGGAAGTTTGTATTTCTCACACATTTTCCATGCACGCTTTGTTCCGGTCTCAATGCCCGCCTTTCCGGAAACCACAATAATCGCAGCGTCTGCTACCGATACTGCCTCTTCTACTTCTCCCACAAAGTCAAAATATCCAGGTGTATCCAGAATATTTACCTTAACATCGCCCCACGGAATCGGGATTACCGATGTATGGATGGAAAACTGCCGCTTGTTTTCTTCCTTGTCATAATCACTTATCGTGTTGCCGTCTACGACGGTTCCCATTCGATTGGTCAATCCTGCCAGATATGCCATTGCTTCTGCCAGAGATGTCTTGCCACATCCCCCGTGGCCCAAGAGAACTACATTACGAATCTTATCAGTTGTGTAAATATTCATAGAAAAACCCTCCTGTATAATACTTTTGCTTTTCAGAACTGTTATATTCTGATACCCCATCACTATATGGATATATTGTACTAATTTTTCTATACTTTTACAATACTTTTATGCATTTTGTTGCTTCATATCATTTTATTGTTCTGCAATTTTAGCAGCAAGTTCCTCCAGATATGCCCATCGTTCCATCTTTTCCTCAATAGCCGTCTCAAGCTCTGTCTTTTCTTTTGTCAGTTCATTCAGCTTTACAAAATCCCGTGCGCATTTTCCCATTTCCTCGTCAATTGCATCCATGCGCTCTTCCATGGCAGAAATATCATCCTCGATTGTCTCATATTCTTTTTGTTCCTTGTAGGTAAATTTAAGTTTCTTGGCATGTGTCCATGTTTCTTTTGAATCTGCTACATTCTCTTCTTTTACTTTATTCCCGGAAGTTTCAAAAGATGCACGGGAGTTCAGTTTTCCTTCTTCTATTGCCCGATTATGATAATCACTGTATCCGCCCTCATACTGACTGAGAACTCCTCCTTCTTCAAAAGCAAAAATGCGGCTTACAGTACGATCCAGAAAATACCGGTCGTGAGATACGGTAATTACAATTCCCTCATAATTATCCAGATAATCTTCCAAAATCGTAAGTGTCGTGATATCCAGATCATTTGTTGGCTCGTCTAAAATCAGAACATTCGGTGCTTCCATCAGCACTCGTAAAAGATTTAATCTGCGTTTTTCTCCACCGGACAGTTTTTCAATCAGACCGTACTGTTCCTCTGGTGGAAACAGAAATTTATCCAGCATCGCCGATGCAGACACGAGTCCATCTTTGGTACGGACATATTCCGCAGTATTTTTGATATAATCAATGACACGCAGTTTCGGATCCATATAAGCAATCCCGGCAGATACATCCTGTTCGATTTCCTGGGTATAATACCCAATCTTTATTGTCTGTCCGATGGTAACAGAACCGGAATCCGGCGATATACGGCCATCAATAATCTTCATTAACGTTGTTTTTCCGCAGCCATTGCTTCCAACGAATCCCACACGATCATTTTTTAAAAAGATATAGGAAAAATCATCGATCAGGACTTTATTTCCATATGCTTTGTGAATATTCTCAAGCTCCACCGTCGTACGTCCCATACGCGAGGTAATGGAACTCATTTCTACCTTACGGTCTATCTCTGGTGCTTTCCGATCTCTCAATTCTTCATATCGCTGAATGTGCGCTTTCTGTTTCGTCGAACGCGCCCGTGCCCCGCGCTGCATCCATTCGATTTCTTTTCGAAGAATCGACTTTCTCTTCCGTTCCCCGGCCCACGCGATATCTTCCCGCTCCTGTTTTGCTGCCAGAAAACCGGAATAATTGGTGTCATAACTGTATATTTTTCCCTTGTCCACTTCTACAATACGATTGCAGACGCTGTCAAGGAAATAGCGGTCATGGGTAACCATAACCATCGTTCCCCGGTAATTCTTCAGATAATTTTCCAGCCATTCCGCCATCTCCGCATCAAGATGGTTCGTTGGCTCATCCAAAAGCAGGATATCACATGGTGTCAAAAGTACAGCTACCAACGCAAGCCGTTTTCTCTGGCCTCCGGATAAGTGTCCTGTCTTTTCCTCAAAATCATATATTCCAAGACGTGTCATCATATTCTTTGCTGTACTTTCCAGATTCCAACGCTCATGTTCTTCCAGCACTTCCGCTTTATGTGTGCTTCCGGTCTTTGCATAGGAAAGAACACTCTCTAAAACTGTATCCTCAGCACGAAACTCCGGCATTTGCGGAAGGTAACGAATCACAAGATTGTTGGCTCGGATTACCTCACCTGCATCCGGCTCCTCCAGCCCTGCAATAATTTTTAGCAGTGTGGATTTTCCGGTTCCATTAATGCCAATGATTCCGACTTTTTCCTCTTCCTGTAAATAAAAGGATGTATCATCGAATAATTTGCGATGTGTAAATGTTTTGCTTATATTGTCAACCGTAAGTAAATTCATACAAAACCTCTTTTCTTTGTTTGCTCTCGTAACATCATAATATATTTTTCGATGACATTCAAATAATATTGTTTTTCGTTTCTTTAATACTTTAACGCTTAAAAGTGTTGACGAAACAAAATATTATAGTAAAATAGATAGTACATTGTAAAAGAAGGGAAATAACCATGAATTTTCAAAAGATCGGCTTTATCGGACTCGGCCTCATTGGCGGTTCCATTGCAAAAAAAATAAAAGCAAACTGTCCCGAAACACAAATTTATGCGACAGCGCATCATATTGAAACGATTCAGGAAGCCTATAAAGAAGGAATCATTGAAAACAGCAATCTGCTTTCCATGTCAGATTTTTCTGAATGCGACTGCATCTTTTTATGTGCGCCGGTACAACGGAATCTTGATTATCTGGCACAGTTAAAAGATATCATAAAAAAGGATTGTTACATAACAGATGTCGGCAGCACCAAAACAGAAATTCACGAAGAGGTCATCCGTCTTGACATGGAAGCCAACTTTATCGGAGGCCATCCGATGACCGGCTCCGAAAAGACCGGTATATCAGCTGCAAACGCTGCCTTACTGGAAAATGCATACTACATCATTACCCCGACTGCAGTAACTCCGCAAAAAGATGTTATGGACTTCCGGGATTTTGTTGTATCACTTGGCTCACTGCCGTTGATTCTCGATTATAAAACGCACGATTATTCTACGGCCGCTATCAGCCATCTGCCACACATGATTGCTTATACACTGGTAAATCTTGTACAACAGAACGATGATGAAAACGGCACCATGAAACGGATTGCAGCCGGAGGCTTCAAAGACATTACAAGAATCGCTTCCTCATCTCCTGTGATGTGGCAGAATATCTGCGCATCGAATCGTACGCAGATTCTCTGTCTGATGGACAAGTATACGGATCTGCTCGGACAGTTACGGCATTTGATCGAACAGGAAGATGAACAGGGACTTCTTAATTTCTTTCAACATGCAAAAGATTACCGTGATTCATTTGCACTGCCAAAAATCAAGTCTCCGACCGACTGTTATGAACTTTTCGTTGATCTGTTGGATGAAACCGGTGGAATTGCAACGATTGCCCGTATTCTTGCGGATCATGAAATCAGTATTAAAAATATCGGAATTATTAATAACCGTGAATTTGAAGAAGGTGTTCTTCACATCGTATTAAAAGATGAAGAAAGCCTGCTCTCAGCTGAAAAAGTTCTGCAAAAACATTCCTATGTGATTCATAAACGCTAAAAGGGAGCCTGCGCTCCCTTTTTCCATGTTCTTTTATGCCTTACAAACAGCATCTTCAAGTACATCAAAATAATGTTCAAATGTCTTTCTGCAACATCCCGGATCTAATATGATCATTCCCTGCTGTACAAGTCCCGGTATCGCAAAAGACATCGCAACGCGATGATCGTCATAGGTCGAAATTTCGCAAGCCTGTGGTGTTCCCGGTTCAATACAGATACATCCATCTCCAACTTCCTTACATACAATCTTCATCTTCGTGAGATTTTCTGTAATTGCATGCAATCGGTCACATTCCTGATAACGAATATGTCCGATTCCAGTAATCGTCACCGGTGTTTCCGCGAAGCAGGCAATTGCCGCCAATGTCAGTGCCTGATCGGAAAAAGCAGATAAATCAAATGTTCCTCCCTGCATTTTTCCTTCCGGTGGAAGCAGAAGAATTCCATCGCTCTCTTCTTTACTCTTACACCCCATTTTTTCTAAAACATGTAAAAACTGTGTATCCCCCTGCAAACTGTCCCAATGCACATGCAATACTTTTGCTGGCACATGCAAAACCGGACACATGGCGTAAAAATAAGATGCTGCGGAAACATCCGGTTCAATCTGGTACTCTTTTGCTTCATAGGTTGCTTCTTTTGGTATGCAGAAATCACGCGGAGACTCCTCTAAAACCGTTACACCAAACTGTCGCATCATGGCGATTGTCATCTGCACATAAGCCATGCCATGATTTCCTTTGACATGAATATGGAAATCCTCTTTGAATAACACTGCAGAAATCAATAGAGCACTTAAAAACTGGCTGCTTTTGTCTACGTCAATTGTTACTTCATGTCTCGTGACACCATCATTTCCAATCGTAAATGGAAAATGATAACATTCTTCATCATAGGCAATTTCTGCCCCTAATTCTTCTAATGCCGTAAGAAGTTCCTGCATCGGTCTCTTTTTCATCTGTTCCGAAGACAGTATATGGTAATTTCCTTTAGACAAGCCAAGATACGCTGTCAAAAAACGGGCAGCAGTTCCTGCACTCCCCACGTCAATCTCAGCCTCTGTTTTTGGAATCTTTCCACCAAATCCTGTAATTGTTACAACTGCATTGTCCTCATCCACCTCTACCGGAAATCCTAAAGAGACAAGTGACTGCAAAAAATGTCTGCTGTCATCCGAAAAAAGCACTCCACGCAATACACTTTTCCCTTGCGACAAAGCCGCAATCAAAAGCGCACGGTTTGTGATACTTTTAGATCCCGGAACAGACACTTTAATGGATTTACCGGAAGCTTTCTTTACTTCATATCGGTCCTGCATTTTCATCTGTTATTACTCCTTCTGCAAAATAAAATTTTGCTGATTGTTGTAATCGTAAAAAAAGAGGTTGCAAGCAACCTCTTTTCTTTTTCTTATAAATCGTTGAAAATCTGATAGATGTCAATCTTTAATGCATCAGTATCTGTCATACCAATAAAGATTGCCCCATAGCGATATCCATCTGGTCCATCCTCACGACGAACAATTTCAATCACTGCGTCTACAATTTCCTTTGTCCAGATTTGAATCTTTGTATCATAATAAGTGCCGGTCTCAAGTTCCTTCTTGCAGGTAAAACCAACACCACTTCTGGAAATATCAGTTATATCTACATGCACATACTTAAGAGTGGTAACACCTTCTTCGTCCAATCTCTCAAGCTGAATTTCTACATCCAAATCTAATCTTTTATGCTTTCTTTTCTCTTCCATAAAAATCTGCTCCCTATCTACATGTTCTCATAGCTAAAAATATATATTTATATTAGTACATATTTTTCCATTTGACAAGGCTAATTCACACATATTTTACCAATTTATTGAATCAGCATGGCATCTCCAAACGAGAAAAACCGGTATTTTTCTTTTACAGCGATCTCATATGCATGAAGAACATGTTCTCTGCCTGCCAAAGCGGATACCAGCATAACAAGTGTAGACTGCGGCAGATGAAAGTTTGTAATCAATCCATCTATCACCTTAAACTTATATCCCGGATAAATAAAAATTTCCGTCCATCCGCTTGTCTCATGAAGTATTCCATTCTCATCGGCTGCTGACTCCAAAGTTCTTGTACTTGTAGTGCCGACCGAAATCACGCGTCCACCATTCGCCTTTGTACGATTGACCTTCTCTGCAGCTTCGGCCGACACCATATAAAATTCCGAATGCATATGATGATCCAGTACATTGTCCACTTTGACCGGGCGGAATGTGCCAAGTCCTACATGCAAGGTTACTTCTGCAATATCCACGCCCATCTCTTTTACTTTTTCAAGAAGTTCCTTGGTAAAGTGAAGTCCTGCCGTCGGTGCTGCTGCAGAACCATCGTATTTCGCATAAACGGTCTGGTAACGGTTCTTGTCCTTCAACTGATGTGTGATGTATGGCGGAAGTGGCATCTGGCCAAGCTGATCCAAAATTTCTTCAAAAATTCCTTCATAATGGAACTGGATCAGACGTTTTCCTTCCTCGACCACATCAACAACTTCACCGGTAAGAAGTCCTTCTCCAAAAATAATCTTTGTGCCTGGTTTTGCCTTTTTACCAGGCTTTACCAAAGTCTCCCAGATATCATTTTCTTTTCTCTTGAGCAAAAGCACTTCAATCTTAGCCTGCGTATCTTCTTTTACACCAAACAGTCGCGCCGGAATTACCTTGGTATTATTAATTACCAGGCAATCTCCCGGATGCAGATATTCCAGAATATCCGTAAAATGCTTGTGTTCCACATCCCCCGTCTGACGGTCAAGTACCATCAGACGGGAACTGGAACGGTCTTCAAGAGGATCCTGTGCAATCAGTTCCTCTGGGAGATCGTAGTCATAATCTTTTACATTCATTCCATCCATTGTATTAGCCTCTCAACTGAATTCCCATCTTTTCTAATCCTTTTAAGATTTTGTTCATAGCACTGGTAATATCATTTTCCTCTAAGTTCTTGTCTTTTCCACGGAACTTCAGAGAATATGCAACAGACTTGAATCCTTTTTCAATCTGCTCACCTTCGTATACATCGAAAAGCTCATAGCTCTCTAAGTATGCGCCGCCTTTTTCATCGAAGACTTTCTCAATATCTCCAACAAGAATATTCTTTGGAACAACCATAGATAAATCTCTTGAAGAAACCGGGAAGTTTGTAATTCCTTCATATTTGTAATCAAATGATGCACGGGAAACAATTTCCGGCATATCAACCACTGCAATGTAAACACGCTCTTTAATTGCATAGTTTGCTGCAACAGTCGGGTGAACTTCACCAAGATATCCGATAACCGTACCATCATAAACAACACTTGCTTTGCGTCCCGGATG
>OLGH01002417.1_pt1 | contig 14798 bp, 11 predicted proteins | sample 1604851 | NCBI WGS metagenome assembly OLGH01 (sample SAMEA3888894, study PRJEB22519) | human gut metagenome | biome: human gut; feature: human-associated habitat; material: faeces | place: Denmark | collected 2010 | reverse complement strand
GCGTGAAAAGGTCCGCTGTCCGGGTGCGTTGGGAGTTTTCAGATACACCCTAGCAAAACAATAAAAGTCTCCCCTTGCCATGCTGCCATGGCAGGGGGAGACTTTGGCATATACAGCGGAAATGAAAATCGGAGTTGACAAGCACATGTTTATATTATAATATTGGAATATGAAATAATTAGATTATGTAGGAGGGATACAATGGGCTTACAGCATGGCATCCTTGGGTTTTTAAATTACGGTCCATGCAGCGGATATGAGTTGGCAAAGGCATTTCATTCTTCCGTACAGTTTTTCTGGCCCGCGCAGACCAGCCAGATCTATTTGACGCTGGGCAAGCTGGAGCATGCGGGGCTTGTTGCGCATGAGACGGTCATCCAGAACGGGAAACCGAATAAGAACGTCTATTCCATTCTGCCCGCCGGACGCGCGGAGTTGCTGCGCTGGCTGTCAGAACAGGGGCAGTCAGCAGACGGCTATAAGAGCGAATTTCTGATGAAGGTCTTCTTCGCCGAAAATCTCCCTCCGCAGCAGGCAATCACAATGCTGCGCGCCTATGCCGACGGCTGCCGCGCGTGGCTGCGGAGCATGGACAGCGTACCGCAGAGCATTGAGGATTACGGCAAACTGGCCGATGCCAGCGCGCCCGTGTATTGGGCGTTTACGGCACAGTTTGGCAGGGACTATGCACAGATGTGCATCGCGTGGGCCGAGAACTGCATCAAACGGCTGGAGGAAATGATATGAGAGTTCTGGTTCTGAACGGAAGTCCCAAGGGGGACAAAAGCAATACATACCGGCTCACAAGCGCGTTTCTGGACGGCCTGCGGCAGACGCAGCCGGTGGAGGCCGAGACCATCGAGGTCGGAAAGCTGCATCTGCTGCCGTGCCGGGGCTGCTTCGCCTGCTGGAGCAAAACGCCGGGCAAATGTGTTCTGCAGGACGATATGGCCGGTGTGATTGAAAAAATTCTTGCCGCCGATGTGCTGATCTGGAGTTTTCCGCTCTATTATTTCAGCATTCCCGGCCAACTGAAGCTGCTCATCGACCGGCAGCTGCCGATGTCGCTGCCGTTTATGACCGACACCGAATCCGGCGGCCATCCGAGCCGGTACGACCGCTCCGGCCAACGGCAGGTCGTGATCTCAACCTGCGGCTTTTATACCGCCGAGGGCAATTATGACGCGGTGGACGCGCAGTTTTCCAGACTCTGTAGTGCGGGCGGCTATACATCTGTTTACTGCGGACAGGGCGAACTGTTCCGCGTCCCGGCACTGCGGCAGCGCACGGACGCCTATCTTGAACTGGTCAAACAGGCGGGCGCAGAATTTGTGCGCGGTGCAATCTCGGCCGAAACAGCCTGCGCGCTGCGTCAGCCACTGTTCCCGCGCGCGGTATTTGAGCAGATGGCGGACGCCAGCTGGGGCGTCAGCCGGGAGGATACTGCCGCGGAAAAGACCCCGGAGGCCGGGAAGCTGTCTCCGGCGCAGGCCTTTACACGGCAGATGGCCGCGCTCTATGACCCATCGACATGGGACAAGAAGGATCGTGTTCTGGAATTTTTCTATACGGACACCGGCGAGACTTGCCAGATCGTGCTCGGAAAGGACGGCCAGCGCGTGCTGCAATCGGACTTTCTGCCCAGCACGACGCGCATTGAAACGCCGCTTTCCGTCTGGCAAAAGATCGGCAGCGGGGAACTTGACGGCAAGCAGGCCATGATGGAGCACCAGTACCGCGTGACTGGCGATTTTTCGGTCATGCTCCGCTGGGATGATATCTTCGGCTTGGGGGCCGCACCGGCGCAGCCGTCCGCCGAACCCCGGAAGAAGACGAACATGACGCTCATGCTGCTGCCGTGGATGGCGATCTGGATCGCGCTGTCTATCCACGCGCAGATCGGCGCTTGCGTCGGGCTTGCGGCCTGTGCGCTGCTGCCGTTCGCGTTTCTGAAATACCGTCTGACCATCTTCGAGCCGTGTTCGATTCTGGCTGTCGGCACGATCTGCGTGCTGACGCTGCTGGACGCGCTGCCGCTCACGCTGCTGCCAGTGTCGTATCTCCTGTTCGGCCTGATGTGGGGCGTAACAGTCTTTCTGCCCACGCCGCTGACAGCGTATTATTCCATGAACGGCTACGGCGGCGAGACAGCGCTTCAGAACCCGCTGTTCATGCGCACGAACCGCATTCTGACAGCCTGCTGGGCAGTCTTGTATCTGCTCACGCCGATCTGGACGTGGTATCTGCTGCAAACACCCGTCTCGTATCTGACCGGCGCGCTCAATTCCGTTCTGCCCATGCTCCTCGGCGCATTCACGGCCTGGTTCCAGCGCTGGTACCCGGCACATTACGCTGCAAGTAAAAAATGACTGCACCAAAGCAGGCCCTTGTCATGCTCATTGAAGCGCATGACAAGGGGCTTTTGCATATCCGGAATCTGGGCATGCCGCCTGTTACGGTGCTCCAAATTTGTAGGTAGTTGCGTTAGAATATCTGCGACAAATCAGCTTTGCGTTCAAAAGTTGCAAGGCAGTACGGATTCGCCAGAGTTCTGTAGGGGCCGATGCCCACATCGGCCCGTTGGGCAGTTACGAATTCGCCATAGATTTCCGTAAAAACGGTGCAATCTGCCGGGTCGATGTGGGCATCGACCCCTACGAAGCTTTTACGAGAAATGCCAAAAATTTTGAGCAGTTTTTCAAATTTCGCGGGAAAGATCCAAGAAAACCGGGGCGGTTTTCTTGGTCGGTTCAAGGGACTCCGGGGGGAATCGAAATCCCCCCGGGCTCGTTTTCTTTTCCCAGTCTTTTCTTTTGGAGAAGCAAAAGAAAAGACTGAGGGGCAGCCGCAGATTTTCAAGAAGAATTCCTACATTGATATGTGTACCATTGACCACCAAACGCCACGAATTCGCATTCGTCTTTCGCCGATTGCCGCTGCCTGCCGCAGCCGTTCAGGTGCTTCGCGCCAATGATTTTGTCTGCAAATCGGGGCTTGACAAGGGTGGGGTTCTGTGCTATGATGCGCTCGGTTAGAGGCCTTTAACTGTTATTGAAACGAAAAGGAGATTCCCTATGCAAACAAAGACCCGCCTGATCGCCCTGCTTCTTGGGCTTGTTCTTGTATTCTGCCTGTCTGCCTGCCAAAAAGCGCCTGCCGAGACCACGGATGCGCCTGCCGAGACAGCCGATTTTGGTATCTTCCCGGAAATCGCCGGTGAAAACGGCACGACCTATGCCAATTTGTTCGATGTGATCCTCAGCGCCGACTATGACGGCGTTTGGACGGAAAAATGCGCCGCAATCGTCGGCGAAGACGGTGCGGCAGAGGCTGCTTCGTATCTCAAGAGTTACATCAGCCGTGATATCTATGGTCAGGAGGCTGTTGATGCCTATACCTCCCTGGAACTTGTCGGCTTTGACTGCTGGTACATCAACGGCGCAAAGACCTTTACCTTCTCCGGTGATACCGCTACGATCACGCTGACGGACGGTTCTTCGCAGACACACACCTATACCTATCTCGGCCAATACAAGGTCGGCGACGGCGAAACGATGGTTTATAACGGACAGGAGATCGACCCGTCGTTTGCCTGCGATGTATACCAGTCCACCGACGGACGGATCTACACGCGCAAGGCAACGCAGGATACCTATATTTCCGGCCGCACCCTCAGCGCAACGGAAGCCAAGGCGCTGGCCTCTCTGTCCTATGGCGCGGAAAGCACCATCACGACGGACGACGGTCAGACGCTGGTCTGCCGCGAATATGACGCGAAAGAAGCGGCAGCCTATTCCGATGCCGTGAAGGCGATCCTGAGCGGCGAGGATTACAGCAATGGCGATAAGGTCACCGTCGTGAGCGAGGCCCACGAGAAGAATGACAAGGTCAAGGTCATTATCTCGCTCGAGGCCCCGGCCGTCTGCGAGATGGACGGCATGACCGTGGAGCTGGGCAAGGGCCTCGGTAAGGCAGAGCAGGCTGCCGTGCAGAGCGTGAAGAACGGCCAGTCCTCCGTCCTTTCCGCCGCAAAGAAGAAGCTGGGCCACAGCATTGAGGTCACGGGCCAGTTCTCCCTTGTGACGAACGCCATTGCCGCCACGGTCTCCTATGGCGATATGGAAACGCTCAGCAAGCTGCCGGGCGTCAAGAAGGTATTCATCCGCAGCGGCATCCGGTTCGACTATCTGATGGCCGACCCGGACGATACCTTCTTCAAGGAGCTGGTGGAATACCACGTCTCCGGCCAGCTGAAAGTTGCCCCGGAGCACTGCGCCCCCAATACCCTCGCCTACATGGGCAAGCCGCCCATCCAGACCTTCAACAAGTTCAAGGATAAGTTCTACGAGCTGAGCAAAAAGGCGGGCAAAAAGCAGTACCTTGTGCCCTACCTGATGTCCAGCCATCCGGGCAGCACCCTGAGCGACGCGGTCTATCTGGCCGAGTACCTTTACAAAAACCACATGCGCCCGGAGCAGGTGCAGGACTTCTACCCCACGCCTGGCACCGTGAGCACCTGCATGTTCTATACCGGTCTGGACCCTTACACCCTCAAGCCGGTGTTCGTGGAGAAGACCGCCGAGGGCAAGGCACTGCAGCGCGCACTGCTCCAGTATTACGAGCCGCGCAACGCCGAAAAGGTCATCAAGGCGCTCAAAATGACCCACCGCGAGGACCTCATCCCGCTGCTGGTGCCCGCCGAGGGCCGCCGCGCCGTCCAGCGCTCGGCCCGCCGAGCCGAGGCCGCCGAGGTGACCATCCACAACGATGGCACCTACACCGTCCGCCCCAACGGCAAGGGCAAGGGCCGTCCGCAGGGCCATGCCGCCCCGGCGAACCGCAGTGCGGGCGGACGTCAGCCCAGCCCCGGCGCACGGTTCGCGCCCCGCTCTGCACCCGGCCATAAGCCGAAAAACGATCAACAGAAAGAGAATACGACGTGGAAAAATACAAATCGGAAAAAGTAAGTTTCTGGCGAAAGCCTTTCCGGCGGCTGGCCGCACTGGCGTTGGCCGCTGCGCTGGCCCTGGGCCTTGCGGCCTGTGACGGGGCATCCGTCCTTCCGGACGGCAGCGCCGATGTGATCCCGAACCCGGCATCCAGCGGGGTGCAGACCGCCGACAGCTTCCGGATGCACTTTCTCGACGTGGGGCAGGCGCTCAGCGTCCTGGTGGAGTGCGATGGCCAGTACATGCTGTACGACGGCGGCAACGTGGACGACGGCAGCATGGTGGTCAGCTATTTGCAGAAGCAGGGCGTGGAAGAGCTGCAATACGTCTTCTGCTCCCACGCGCATGAAGACCATGTGGGCGGGCTGGCCGCTGCGCTGGCCTTCTTTCCGGCGAACCATGTGTACAGCCCGGTGACGGAGGCCTCCACCAAGTGCTTTCAGGATTTTGTGAAGTACACCCAGCAGCAGGGCCTGCAGGTCGAGGTGCCCACCGTGGGCACCGTCTGGCAGCTGGGCGGTGCAACGGTGACGATGCTGGGCCCGGTGGCACAATACAGTGAGACGAACGACACCTCGATCGTCCTGCGGGTAGATTACGGTGCCACCAGTTTCCTCCTGACCGGCGACATGGAATCGGATGCAGAGCGCGACCTGGTGAACAGCGGGGCCAACCTGAAGGCCGATGTTTTGCAGGTGGGCCACCACGGTTCCAGCACCTCGACGAGCTACCTCTTTTTGAATGCCGTCCTGCCCGAAATGGGCGTCATCTCCTGCGGCGTGAACAACAAATACGGCCACCCGCATGAAGAGACCCTGAGCATCCTGCGGGATGCAGGCGTAGACGTCTACCGCACCGACCTGCTGGGCACGGTCGTCATCGGATCGGACGGCCAGAACTACACCATCCGCACCGACAAGAACGCCACCGACGCCGAGCTGAACCCCACCGCCCCGGCAGCATCCAGCACGGCACAGCAAACCTACATCGGCAACGTGAACTCCAAAAAGTTCCATCTGCCCACCTGCCCGAACCTCCCGGCAGAGAAGAACCAGATCCTCTTCTCCAGCTACGACGAGGCCATTGCAGCAGGCTACACCCCCTGTTCCACCTGCATCAAGTGAGACACAGCAAAAAAGGACTGTCGCGAAATGTAGATGTCCATAAAACAGCATCAGTCCCGGCAGTAATGTCTGCCGGGATTGTTCTTGCCGTACATTGAAGCCATATGATATGATTAAACAGACTGATAAACTTGAGTTTATTTGATTAAGGAGAATTGAAAATAATGTTGGAATTAAAAAGATCGTCAGTTGATGATGGCTTAGATATTTACACAATGCTGCAAGAGATCCCTGCTGAAGAAAATGGATTAATTAACAAAGCCAACGGATTAACATTTGATGAGTATAAAGAATGGCTGATTGTAAAACAGAGGGATTCTGAGCAAGAAGGGATTGTAGATGGTTGGAAAGTGCCTTCTACAACTTTTTGGCTATATGCTGATGGTATTCCGGTTGGATTTGGTTCTGTCAGACATTTTTTGACTGAGGCACTGAGAAAAGCAGGAGGAAATATCGGGTACGGAATTGCACCAGCGTTTCGTGGAAAAGGATATGGAAAAGAACTGCTGAGATTATTGCTTAATGAAGCGAAAGAAATGGGAATAGATAAAGTGTTAGTAACCATTCTTTTAGATAACATAGCATCTCAAGCTGTGGCAATAGCAAACGGAGGTGTTGTTACTGAAAGAACTGACGAGAGAGTTTTCATTTGGATTGATACTAAGAAATAAAAAGGAAAATCAATTCCAATTTGTCAAACAGTAAGGGCGCACTTCTATACACCATTCGGTGTAGTGCGGTAATGTGCGATTTTGCACCGCATCCAAGCCTCCCGCGTCAGAGGGAGCCATGGATATTCCAGCCCTAACATAAAAAAAGAATCCGACCTTTGATTGCAGCCATAGGTCGGATTCACTTTTTTATGAGCAACCAGCTAACGCGACAGTCCTTTTTTTGCTTGCTCTATAATACCGTGTCTCAGCCGCCCAGATAGGCGCTGCGGACACGCTCATTGGTCAGAAGCTCGGCACCGGTGCCATCCATGACAACACGGCCGGTCTCCAGAACATAGGCCCGGTCGGCCACGGAAAGCGCCATCTGCGCGTTCTGCTCGACCAGCAGGATGGTCATACCCTCCTTGTGGATGTTCCGGATGATGTCGAAGATCTCCTGCACCAGCAGAGGCGACAGGCCCATGGATGGTTCATCCAGCATCAGCATGGAGGCGTTGCTCATCAGCGCGCGGCCCATGGCCAGCATCTGCTGCTCACCGCCGGACATGGTGCCCGCCAGCTGTTTGCGGCGCTCCTTCAGGCGGGGGAACAGTTCAAAGACCTTTTCCTTGTTGGGGCCGATGGTGGAGGCAGGCTGGGTGTAGCCGCCCATTTCCAAATTTTCCTCCACGGTCATGTGCAGGAAGACGTGGCGTCCCTCCGGCACATGGGCCAGACCGGCCTCCACGATCTTGTGGGCACGGACGCCCTTGATGCTCTTGCCCTTGTACAGGACATCGCCCGTCTTCGGGTGGAGCAGGCCGGAAATGGTCTTCAGGGTAGTGGACTTACCGGCACCGTTGGCACCGATCAGGGTCACGATCTCCCCTTCGTGGACCTCAAACGAAACGTCCTTGACGGCGTGGATGTTGCCGTAATAAACGTTGATGTTCTCCACTTTCAGCATAGAATCTGCCATCGGTCAGCCCTCCTTCTTGCCCAGATAGGCCTCAACGACCTGCGGGTTGTTGCGGATCTCATCCGGGGTGCCCTTGGCGATGATGCGGCCAAAGTTCAGCACCGCGATGCCCTCGCAGATGCCCATGACCAGGCTCATGTCGTGCTCGATCAGCAGCACGGCAATGTTGAATTCGTCGCGGATGCGGCGGATGGTCTCGGTCAGTTCAGCGGTCTCGGAGGGGTTCATACCGGCAGCAGGCTCGTCCAGAAGCAGCAGCTTCGGGCTGGTGGCCAGTGCGCGCATGATCTCCAACCGGCGCTGTGCACCATAGGGCAGGCTGCCCGCCGGGGTGTTGGCCAGGTCGGCCATGTGGAAGATATCCAGCAGCTCCAGTGCCCGCTCGGTGCACTTCTTTTCTTCCTTCCAGTAGTTGGGCAGACGGATCAGGGAGGAGGCCAGGTTGTACTTCATGGACTCATGCAGACCGACCTTGATGTTGTCGATGACCGACAGCTCCTTGAACAGGCGGATGTTCTGGAAGGTACGGGCCACACCCATCCGGTTGACCTGATAGGTCTTCTTGCCTGCCGTGGGCATCCCGTCGATCAGGATGGAGCCGCGGGTGGGCTGGTACACGTTGGTCAGCAGGTTGAAAACGGTGGTCTTACCGGCACCGTTGGGGCCGATGAGGCCGGTGATCTCGTTGCGGCCGATCATCAGGTTGAAGCCGTCCACTGCGGTCAGACCGCCGAAGTCGATGCCCAGCTCGCGCACGTCGAGGATGGGCTTTTTGTCCTTGTCGCGGTCGGTCAGGAAACCGCCGGAGGGGACGCTGTTCAGTCTCGTCTTGAACTCACTCATGGTCTGCACCCTCCTTGTTCTTCTTGCGGAACAGTTCCCCGTTCAGGACCTTCTCCACGATGCGGCTCACGGAGAAGTCGTAGCTGCCCAGCAGCCCGCCGGGGCGGAAGATCATCATCAGGATCAGCACCAGCGAGTAGATGACCATGCGGTAGCTGTCGAAGCTGCGGGTCGCTTCGGGCAGGATGGTCAGCACCGTTGCCGAGAGGATGGAGCCCAGCATGGAGCCCATGCCGCCCAGAACGACCATGACCAGGATCTCGATGGACTTCATGAAACCGAAGGTCGAGGGGTTCAGAACGCCGATGTAGCAGGCGTACAGACCACCGGCCAGACCGGCGAAGGCCGCAGAGAAGGCAAAGGCCATGACCTTATAGTAGGTGGTCTGGATGCCGCAGCTCTCGGCCGCGATCTCGTTGTCGCGGATGGCGAGGACGGCGCGGCCGTGGCGGCTCTTCATCATGGTGTGGATCAAGAAGCAGGTGATGACCACACACAGGAACACATTGCTGAAATGGGAATACTTGGGGATGTTCTTCAGGCCCTTGGAGCCGTAGAACAGGCTGTAGCCCAGCACATCGTCGATGTTGTTCAGCGTGATGCGGATGATCTCGCCGAAGCCCAGCGTCAGGATGGCCAGATAGTCACCGGTCAGGCGCAGAGCGGGGATGCCGATCAGCACACCGAACAGGCCCGCCATGATGCAGGCCAGCACCAGACCAATGGCAAAGGAGATGCCGCTGGGCAGGGGGCTGTACTTGGTGAACAGCGCGCAGGTGTAAGCACCCACGGCCATGAAACCGGCATGGCCCAGCGGCAGCTGGCCCAGATAACCGGTGGCCACGTTCAAAGACACGGCCAGGATGATGTTGATGCCCACGGTCATCAGCACCTTGTTCTGATAGGTGGAAAGCAGATTCCCGGTCAGGTAGGAAAGCCCCAGGAACAGCAGCGCCACCAGCACCGTATTCATCAGGTAGCGCACGGGCATTTTGAGCGTTTTGCGTTTGGTATTCATCTTCATGCCCTCCTTACACCTTTTCCTGCACCTTGCGGCCAAGGAAGCCGGTGGGCTTGAACAGCAGCACGATGATCAGGATCGCAAACGTAACGGCGTCCTTCCAGGCGGAAAGGCCGATGGCGGAAACGAAGCACTCGCACAGGCCGATGGCGATGCCGCCGATCATCGCGCCCGGAATGGAACCGATGCCGCCCAGAACTGCGGCAACGAAGGCTTTCAGGCCCAGCATGGAGCCCATGGTGGGCGTTGCCTGCGGGTAGGAGCAGCAGTACAGCACTGCGCCGATACCGGCCAGCGCAGAACCCACCGCAAAGGTGAAGGAGATGGTGCTGTTGACGTTGATGCCCATCAGGCGGGCCGCATCCATATCCTCGGAGACGGCGCGCATGGCCTTGCCGAGTTTGGTCTTCTGGACCAGGAAGGTCAGCACAAGCATGGACAGCACGGTGACCACCAGCGTGATCACGGAGGTCAGGCCCACCGGCACTTTGCCGAAGTAGAAGGTCCTGGCTTCAAAGTAGGACGGGATGACCTTTGCACCGGAGCCCATCAGCAGCTCCGCCGTATACTCCAGGAAGAAGGACACGCCGATGGCCGTGATCAGCAACGAGATGCGGGGCGCACTGCGCAGCGGGGTGTAGGCGACCTTTTCGATCACCACGCCCAGCAGGGTGCAGGTAATGACGGTGGCGCAGACAGCCGTCACCGGGCCAAGGCCCAGCTGGTTCATCACGAACCAGGACATGTACGCGCCCACCATAATGACATCGCCGTGGGCAAAGTTCAGCAGCAGGATGATGCCGTACACCATGCTGTAGCCCAGTGCGATCAGTGCATAGATGCTGCCCAGGGAAAGACCGTTGATCAGCTGACTAAAAAACACTGTCATGGATGGATACTTCCTTTCTTTGCGGCGTTTTGCCACGCCTTTTGGGAGACACTTGTTTACCAAAAAAGCGGAGACAACCCGTTTCGGCGGTCTCCGCAAGTGGTTCTGATGCGAGGGATTAGAACATTTCCTTCAGTTCGGGCTTGCCATCCACATAGGTCAGGATCGCAGTCTCCTTGACGGGGTCGTGGTGCTCGTCGAAGGTGAAGCTGCCGGTGATGCCGTCGATGGTACCGGAAGCGATGGCGTCAATGACAGCCTGCTTGTACTCGTCGCTGCCTGCTTCCAGGCCGGCGTCCTCCGCAGCCTGCAGGCCGTAGACCACGGTCTTGGCAGCGTCGTAGCCCAGAGGTGCGAAGCCGTTGGGGTACTCCTCGCCGTACTCTGCCTTGTAGGCCTCCTCGAACTCCGGAGAAGCGCCCTTTGCGTAGTTGGCGCAGAAGTAGCTGTCCTTCAGCTGGTCAGCGGTCGCATAGCCCTCCAGGCCGTCCCAGCCATCGCCGCCCAGGAACGGAACGGTCAGGCCGATGCTCTCAGCCTGCGACAGGATCTGGCCCACTTCCTCATAGTAGTTGGGGCAGAAGACCGTCTCCGGTGCCTTGCCCAGGATGCTGGTCAGCTGGGTCTTGAAGTCCACGTCGCCGTCGGAGTAGCTCTCCTGATCGACGATGGTGCCGCCCAGGCTCTCGAACTCGTTGACGAAGTTCTCAGCCAGGCCCTCGTTGTAGTCTGCGCCCTTCTTAAAGATGACAGCAGCCTTGGTGTAGCCCAGCTTCTTGTAAGCGTAATCTGCCATCTTGATGCCCTGGAACGGGTCGGTGAAGGTGGCGCGGAAGACGTTGGCGTTCACGGTGTCGGTCTCGGCATCGTAGGTAACGGCCTCTGCGGTCGCAGAAGCAGTGACCATGGGCATGTTGTAGTCGGCGCTCTCAGCAGCCACGGCCAGCGTGGGGGTGGTGGTGACATCGCCGACCAGTGCCGTGATGCCTTCGTCCACCATCTTGGTGAAGCAGTTGACGGCCTGGGTGGCGTCGCCCTGCTCATCCTCGGTCAGGATCTCGATCTGCTTGCCGTTGATGCCGCCATCGGCGTTGACCTGCTTCAGGTACAGGCTCGCACCGTTGACAACGGCCTGGCCGTAAACGGAAACGTTGCCGCTCAGGGGGCCCATGACGCCCACCTTGATGGTCTCACCGGAAGCAGCGGAACCGGCTGCGGAACCGGCTGCGGAACCAGCCGCAGAACCGGAAGCAGCCGTGCTGGAAGAAGAACCGCCGCAGGCAGTCAGGACACCGGCAGCAGCCACGACACCGGCAGCAGCCAGAAAGTTACGACGCGTGATCATCTTTTTCATAATCGTTATCCTCCTGTTTGGAAGTATTTGCAAAATGCAGAAAGCAGAGCCCTTTCCCTCAAAGCGGCTCTGCTCTCGGTAGTTTCATTATAGCCCCCTTCGGGGCCGTTCGCAATTCACAAACCGTCCATACTTTTCCGGGCCTTTTCCGTCAAATCATGTTAAACTACACAAAATTTCCATATCACTTTTGGCTGTTTTTTCAAATTGTTCACCTTGTTTCACCCTGAAATGAACGGTTTTCATGAATGTCAAAAAAGTTACACGGCTGCCGTCCGGTCGGTTCCGGGCAGGTTCGGCGGCCACCTTCCCGCCTCCCGGCATATCCGCCCCCGCCTCCGGGCAGACTGATGATGTTTACAGCCGCAAACATCGCAATCCCCTCTTGCAACCAGGCACAGGACGTGGTAGGATAAAGGCAGTTAGTTAGTATTGACTATCCACCATTTCAAATCATTACCGGGAGGTCTTTCTTATGAATTATCTGGAAATCGAATCCGTTGTCGGCCGCGAGATCTTAGACTCCCGCGGGAACCCCACCGTCGAAGCTGAGATCACGCTCGCCGACGGCACCGTCGCCCGCGGATGCGCCCCCTCCGGCGCATCCACCGGCGAGTTCGAGGCTCTGGAGCTGCGCGACGGCGATAAGAGCCGTTATCTGGGCAAGGGCGTGACCAAAGCCGTTGAGAACATCAACACCGTCATCGCCGATGCTGTCGTGGGGCTGGATGCCTCCGACATCTATGCAGTCGATGCCGCCATGCGCAAAGCCGACGGCACCAAGGACAAATCTAACCTGGGCGCAAACGCCATTCTGGCCGTGTCCATCGCCGCCTGCCGTGCAGCCGCCGCTTCGCTGGAGATGCCGCTGTACCGTTTTCTGGGCGGCGTGAACGGCAACCGCCTGCCCGTCCCGATGATGAACATCCTGAACGGCGGCGCACACGCCACCAACACCGTGGATACCCAGGAGTTCATGATCATGCCCGTGGGTGCCCCTTCCTTCAAGGAAGCGCTGCGCTGGTGCGCCGAGGTCTTCCACGCTCTGGCCGCCATCCTGAAGGCCAAAGGTCTGGCCACCTCCGTCGGCGACGAGGGCGGGTTTGCGCCCAACCTGTCCAGTGACGAGGAGACCATCGAGACCATTCTGGCCGCCATCGAGAAAGCCGGTTATCAGCCCGGCAAGGACTTCATGCTGGCCATGGATGCCGCTTCCTCCGAGTGGAAGAGCCCCAAGGGCAAGGGCTTCTACAAGCTGCCCAAGGCGGGCACCGAGTTCACCTCTGCCGAGCTGATCGCACACTGGAAGAGCCTTGTGGAAAAGTACCCCATCATCTCCATCGAGGACGGTCTGGACGAAGAGGACTGGGAGGGCTGGCAGGAGATGACCCGCGAGCTGGGCGGCAAGGTCCAGCTGGTGGGCGACGACCTCTTTGTGACCAACACCGAGCGTCTGGCCAAGGGCATCGGGCTGGGTGCAGGCAACGCAATCCTGATCAAACTGAACCAGATCGGTTCTGTTTCCGAGACGCTGGAAGCCATCAAGATGGCTCACAAGGCCGGTTACACCGCCATCAGCTCTCACCGCTCCGGCGAGACCGAGGACACCACCATTGCCGATCTGGCCGTGGCGCTGAACACCTGCCAGATCAAGACCGGTGCTCCCAGCCGTACCGAGCGTGTTGCAAAGTACAATCAGCTGCTGCGCATTGAGGAGCAGCTGGGCGGCAGCGCCGTTTACCCCGGCATGGCAGCTTTCAACGTAAAGCGCTGAAGCTGTTGAAAACCAATTGATCTTCCGGCACCCGTACTGCTTTTGCAGCGGCACGGGTGCCGTTTTGCTTTCTCCCAATTTTTTCCTGCAATCCGCTGTTCTGCCCAGCCGTGTTCCATGCATGCCGGGCATTTTGGCCCGAAATTGCAAAAAAAGGAGCAAAACATTCATGTTATCTACTCTGATCTCTCTGTACAAGCTGCTGGGCACCGGCGATTTTGTAAAAGTGCTACTGATCCTGCTGAAGGGGCTTTTCGGCTGATGCAAAGCCGCCCTTCTCACTGCGGAAACGGGACTGCCCTACCGGCGGTCTCTTTTTTTGCCTTCTCACTTTACTTTCTTAAAAAAATATGCCATAATGAAACCAGTATTTTCCGGTTTAAAAGCCGTGCCCTGTACTGGGAAATCAGGGCCAGAATCCAACAGAAGAGGGGTTTTTTGTTATGAGCAAAACCATCATCCCGGCAAACTATACGCCTGCGCTGAACCTGTACGACACGCAGCGCGCCATTGGTACGGTCAAGCGTCTGTTTGCCGACACCCTGTGCGCCACACTGAACCTGTACCGCGTGTCTGCTCCGCTGTTTCTGGAAGCATCCACCGGTCTGAACGACGACCTGAACGGTGTCGAGCGCAAGGTCACCTTTGATATCAAGGAAAGCGGCATTGAGGCACAGGTGGTGCAGTCACTGGCAAAGTGGAAGCGCAAGGCCCTGAAGGACTACGATTTCCGTGTGGGCAAGGGCCTGTACTGCGATATGAACGCGATCCGCCGCGACGAAGATCTGGATAACCTGCACTCCATCTATGTGGACCAGTGGGACTGGGAAAAGGTGATCCGTCTGGAAGACCGCAACGAGGCTTACCTCAAGAGTGTGGTGCGCTCCATCGTGTCCGCTGTCTGCGCCACCGAGATGAACCTGCACGCCATGTTCCCCCAGCTGCAGGAGCTGCCGCTGCACAGCCCCAACGTCACCTTCATCACCACGCAGGAGCTGGAGGACCAGTACCCGGACCTGACCCCGAAGGAGCGTGAGAACGCCTTTGTGAAGGAGCACGGCACCACCTTCCTGATGAAGATCGGCGCTCCGCTGAAGAGCGGTAAGCCCCATGACGGCCGTGCCCCCGACTATGACGACTGGGATCTGAACGGCGATCTGCTGTTCTGGAACGACCCGCTGCAGTGCAGCTATGAGCTGAGCAGCATGGGCA
>OLGH01002416.1_pt1 | contig 14805 bp, 13 predicted proteins | sample 1604851 | NCBI WGS metagenome assembly OLGH01 (sample SAMEA3888894, study PRJEB22519) | human gut metagenome | biome: human gut; feature: human-associated habitat; material: faeces | place: Denmark | collected 2010 | reverse complement strand
CTATGGCTGTGAGCACGGCGGTATCCGCCCTGTGCTGATCCTGCAGAATGACGTAGGCAACTTCTATTCACCGACATTGATCGTCACACCTGCTACAAAGCAGGCCGACAAAAAGCCATATCTGCCGACACACGTTGTTCTGAGCAGGATTCCCGGAATGAAGTATGACGGAGACTCCTTGTTCATGTTGGAACAGTTACGGGTGATTGATAAGCACCGTCTGCGTGGCTACGCTGGGCGGTTGACCAAAGCTCAGATGGAACTGATTGATAAAGCGGTATGTGCCAGCCTGGGGCTTTCCCAGGATAGTGTATGACGCGCCTGACCCGGCAAGGAAATGACAGGAATTCCCTGATCTGTCTTTGCCCCACCTGCCGGGAAAACTTCGAGATCACAGGGAGTTATCGTATCCGGCGGGCAAATTACAAGCAGGCAGTAAAAGAAATCTGTACTTACTGTCAGATTCGTATGGGCTATGACTACTATGTAACGCCGGTATCGGAACGGGGGTGATGAAATGGATGAACTACTGCGGATTGACCCAGAGTTCGAGTCTAAAATTCCACCTCTGACTGAGGAAGAATACCAGCTGCTGGAAGAAAACATTCTCCAGGACGGCGTTGTACTGAATCCGTTGATTGTCTGGAACAGCTACATCGTAGATGGTCATAATCGCTTTCGTATCATTCAAGCACATCCGGAAATCAAATACACGGTCTTTGAAAAGGAATTTCCAGATCGCTATGCAGCGATTGCCTGGATTTGCTGTAACCAGCTTGGTCGCCGAAATTTGACACCACAGCAGAAGAAATATTTGATTGGACAGCGGTATGAGGCGGAAAAACAAACAGCGAGTTTTCATGGAAATCAACACACTTTAGCTGATGAAAGTGGTGGTGGACAAAATGTCCACCACCAGAAAGTCGAAAAAACCGCAGAAAGAATTGCCCGCGAAAACAATACAAACGAGCGATATGTCCGCCGAGCTGAACAATATGCTATGGGGGTGGATGCTGCTGATGAGATAGAACCTGGAATTAAGAAAGAGTTACTTTCTGGTTCCATTAAGCCTACGGATACTGCTGTTGCAGCTATTGCCAAAGCTGACCCGGATGCTCGCCCTGCATTGGTTGAACAACTGCGTCAGCCAAAGCAGCTGCCAGATAAAGCACCCGCCCCAGTTCAAAAGCAAATACCGACAGAGATTGAGCCTTCATCAATCACTGATGATGAAGCTCAGCCAGAGGGAGAGCCGGAAGAATCTGAGCTTCCTACCCGCCCCATGACGGAAATCCAAAAAATCCTTGCGATTTCTTCCGGTATGGAAACTGCGGAAGAACTTGCTGATGAAAGCACTATGTTCTACGAACTGGAGGATGCGGTATCCACCATGATTCGCCGATGTCTCCGATGCTTTGAAAGCTATCCGGGACTTTTAAATAAGAAATCATACCGCCGCAAGGTACTGAAAATATTCAAAGAAGCCATTCAATTTATTCACAAAATCGAACAGGAGGAACCAACATGAAGAACCTGATTAACTGCCCCTTTGACGAGATGATGATCTACAGCAAGAATCTGGAAGTCCCTCGTAATGCTTACCAGCGGGAGCTGAATCCTAACCGTGTCCGCAAGATTGCGGCAGAGTTTGACGAGCATATCGCCAATGACCCGAAGGTCAGCTTCCGTGACGGTCACTACTATGTTTTTGACGGTCAGCACACTATTGCTGCCAGGAAGCTCCGCAACGGCGGTCAGGACTTGCCCATCCGCTGCAAAGTGTTCTATGGTCTCTCCGAACTGGATGAGGCTATTTTGTTTGCCCAGCAGACTGGCACTTCTGCTCAGCTCACCGCCGGTGCGAAATTGCGGGCGTTGATTTACGGCAATGACCCGGATGCGGTGGCCTTCCTGAAAGCTACGGAGGATGTGGGATTGCGACTGGACTACAACCAGGACAGAGGCAAGTACCGGATCGGCTGCGTTGGCACTGCCTACTCCATCTACAAAAAGGTGGGCGAAAAAATTTATAAGGAAGGAATGCAGCACATTGTCAATGCCTGGGACGGCGCTCCGGATTCCCTGCGTTTTGAGATTCTGCTTGGCGTAGTATTTTTCGTTGATCTCTATCACGATGAATATAGCCCTAAGCGTCTGGTAGAGCAGCTGCGCCGGTACGATCCGCTTACCATTTACCGGGAAGGTCGTTCCCTCGGAGTAAATATGGCTGGGTACAAAAAGTATATGTACCAGGTCTATCGGATGTATAACGGAAGCAGCCGCCGCTATATGCTTCCCCTGAAATTCTGATGCCGGACGGATAAAGAAGACCGACCCGTAATAGGTATAGAATAACGAACCCCGGAAGGGAGGTCGCCGTGACTATTTTATTGAGCCGCATCATAAGATGGAAGGGGGAAATCTTGTGGCGTATCAATCCGTAGAGGAAATGAAAAACGTAGACCCTCGGACGGTTGACCGCTCCCAGCTGGTTGACCGCGAGAGCGTCCGTTTAGACCCGGACGCCGGATATGAGGAACGCTTGAAATCCCATATCCGGCAAATCCGCAATCCTTACTGTTACTTAGACGGAGGCATTGTTGTGAAGCTGGCGTTCCAGCCGAAAGGCCCTACCATAGAGGAGCGCGTCAACAGCGTATATCTCTCCGGCAGCTGACATCCTTTTCAAATGTCCTGCCGGGATGGTAAGATAAAACCGGGTCAAAAACAAAACAGGAACACGAGCCGCAGTCATGATTTGCTGGGGCTTGTACTCCTGCGTTTATAGTAGGATCAGCCTCCGTCTTTCTGTGGTGATACATTGGAAAGATTGGAGGTTTTTATTGTGCCAGAAAAGATTTATCGAACGGGAATCTATGCGAGACTTTCCCGTGAGGACAACGAACACGGAGAAAGTAATTCCATATCCAGTCAAAAGGCCATTTGCATGGAGTACATCTCCCGCCATCCAGACCTGGAACTGGTGGAGATTTACGATGAAGACGACGGTTACAGCGGAACCAACATGGAGCGTCCGGGATTTCAGCGGATGCTTCAGGATATGCGCTCCGGCAAAATTGACTGTGCAATCAGCAAGGATCTGAGCCGGTTTTCCAGAAACTACATTGAGGCAGGAAATTATCTGGAGAAGATTTTCCCGTCCTTGGGCATCCGCTATATTGCCGTCAATGACTGTTATGACAGTCTGGCACCGGGAAGTGCTTCGGATGCTATCACACTGCCGTTTAAGAATCTGGTAAACGACATTTACTGCCGGGATATATCGGTAAAAATCCGAACCAACCTGGAAGTGAAGCGCCGGAAAGGTGAATATGTTGGCTCTTTCGCTCCGTATGGCTACCAGAAATCCACAGAGGATAAAAACCGTCTGGTGGTGGATGACGATGCAGCTGAGATCGTAACCATGATTTTCGGAATGTTTAAGGACGGTTTTCCCATCCTGCGCATTGCACAGCGGCTGAATCAAAGCGGTGTGCCCACTCCGATGGAACACAAACGCCAGCAAGGGGTAAGATTTCAGACAGCGTTTCGGCGGCGGGATGTTCCCCAATGGGAATACAACACCATCGCCAGAATATTGAAGAACGAAGTTTACTTAGGCAACCTGACTCAGGGCAAGCGAGGAACGCCCAACCACAAGGTACATGATATTCGTCTGAAAGATGAAGCAGACTGGATTCATGCAGAAGCTACCCATGAAGCGCTAATATCACCGGATGATTTCATGGTGGTGTCGGAACTGCTCAAACGGGATATGCGGGCTGCGGATGACAGCGGACAGCATTATCTGTTTTCCGGATTCCTTTACTGCGGAGACTGTAAACAGGGTATGGTGAGAAAGACTGTGACGCGCAGTGAGAAAAAGTACATTTATTATGTCTGCGGAAAGCATCGGAAAGAAAAGAACTGCTCTCCCCATTCTTTCAGTGAGAAGCGACTGCAGGAAGTTGTATTCCATGCAATCCATGACCAGATTGAAACCGTTATGCACCTGGATCAGGTGCTTGCGTTTATCGAACGTCTTCCTCTGGAAAATCGGAAATCTTTCAACTATGAAGCACAGATTGTCAAAGTAGAGGAAGAAATCGAACGGTATAGGAAACTGAAGCTCCGGCTCTATGAAGATCTGGCAGATGGCGTGATTACAAAGAGTGAGTATACGGAGTTCCGCAACGCCTATACGGCTCGGATTGAAGAAAAATCGGAAACCGTGGAACGTCTGAAGAAAGAACAGACGCAGGCGGCAACTACCGGTATGACGAACCGTGCCTGGGTACAGGCGTTTGCTCAGTTCCAAAATATTTCGGAGTTGGATCGCCGGGTGTTGGTGGCACTGGTAGACCGGATTTTTATTTATGAGAACAAAGCGATTGAGATTCAATTCAAATTCCGGGATGAATACGAGCTGGCGCTCCGCTATGTCCAGGAATTTGAAGAAAGGCCAGCTGCGGCTGGCTGAACATAGGAGGATACCATGGCAAGAAAAAGTAGAAAAAACAGCAGTCAGCCGGAATCGGCAGCACAGATCGAGCAGATGTCCTATGTCACTGCAATCTATGCACGGCTGTCTGTAGAGAACAGCGGAAAACAGGACGAAGGCGCTTCTCTCCAGAACCAGATTGATGTTTGTAAGGAGTATGTTGCAGGCTGTCCCTATCTCAGACTTGCGGAGGTTTACGCCGATAACGGAAAAACCGGCACGGTTTTTGACCGTCCTGCCTGGAACCGGCTGATGGATGATGTGCGTAGCGGTAAGGTGGAGGCTATCGTGGTTCGTGATCTGAGCCGATTCGGGAGAGATTACATTGAAGTGGGCAACTATCTGGAAAAGATTTTTCCGGCATTGGGAACACGCTTCATCTCTGTCAAAGAAAACTTTGACAACTTTACCTGCGGCAGTTCCATGGAGTCCCTCTCTGTGTCGCTGCAAAATTTGATTAACGCCCTGTATTCCAGAGATATTTCCCGTAAGGTTTCCACGGCGCTCCTGGCGCAGCAGCAAAACGGAACCTTTCAGAGCCGTAACCCGCCTTACGGGTATATGTGGAATGAAGATAAATCCGCTTATGTAATTGACGAGGCTGCCGCTCCTTATGTGCGGAATATATTTCGCTGGAAGATGGAGGGCGTTTCTGTCAATTCCATGATTCACCGCTTAGAAGAAGCAGGCGCTGTCCATCCGGAACTTCGCAAGCGTGAAAATGGTTCCCGACATGGCAATCAGGTTGGAAAAGGCTGGGCAAAGTCCACGATCAATTCCATTCTTGAAAACCCGGTCTATCTGGGACACACGATTCACGGCAGAATGCGTACCGCTATTTATAAGGGTGTCAAGAAGCATAAGGAAGATCCAGAAAACTGGATTTGGTATGAAAATACGCATCCGGCGATTATTTGCCAGGAAGATTTCGATACAGTTCAGCATATTCTGGCGGAGGCCAGTCGTATCCGGCAGGAGAAAATGAAACAGTCTGCTATTATCCGGGAACAGATGATTGATTTCTTTGACCAGAAAATATTCTGTGCAGACTGTAAAAAGCGAATGTACTTCCGACGACATCGGATTGACAAAAAGGGACCGGAAGAATGGATGGGGTCATATGAGTGCAGCACCTATACTTCACGCCGACACGAACACTGTACAAAGCATTATATACGACAGAATGTTCTGAATGAAAAAGTGCTCACTGTCATACAGGATCAGCTACGGGTTGCCCTCAACTACGAGCGGCTGCTCAGTATCTTAAAGGGAAGCAAGGAAGAAAGCAATCTCAAAGAAAAGTACAACGCCGCTGTCTCCAGTATCAGCTTGAAGCTGAATGCCCTGAATCAAAAACGAAGCAAGTTATATGAAAGCTACGTGGAAGGTATTCTGAATGAAGAAGAATATTCTTTTGCTAAGAAGACCTATGAGAAAGAACATGAACGCCTGAGTCAGCTGATGGATGAAGCGGTTCAGCGCCGGACAAAGTTTCTGGATTCTATTTCTCCGGATAATAAATGGATGTCTATGATGAAGGCGGCCACCGGTACTACGGAACTGACGCAGAAGCTGGTGAATACCATGATAGAGAAAGTTCTGATTTATGAAAATGGCGCTGTCGAAGTTGTTCTTTATTACGATGATGTATATCAGGAAATGTGCCAGAGTGTTCTGGAAATGCAAAAGAAGAAGGAGGCGATCTCATGAAAGAACCGAAAGTTGCCATTTATATCCGCTTGTCCATGGCTGACGAAGATACACGCCGATCCAAAGAGGAAAGCGACAGCATACAGCACCAGAGACTGCTGATCCACGAATTTCTGAACCGGCATCCGGAATTAAAAGATGCTCCACGCACGGAATTTGTAGATGACGGCTTTACCGGCACAAACACCAATCGCCCGGCCTTTCAGAATATGATGAAAAAGTTTCGCTCCGGTGAACTGAACGTCCTCGTTACGAAGGATTTTTCAAGAGCCATGCGGGACTATACGGAAATGGGAAACTATCTGGAATGTGTGTTTCCTTTTTTGGGTGTGAGGTACATTTCTATCAATGATGGTTATGACAGCAACGATTATAAAGGCGTAACCAGCGGAATGGATGTGGTAATCCGCAATATTGTCTATGCGTCTTACAGCAAAGACCTGTCCGTGAAGACCACAACGGCAAAGCTGCAAATGATGAAGCAGGGCAAGTATGTGGGCAGTATTGCTCCTTACGGCTACCAGTTTCACCCCACCATTCGCAACAAGCTGGCGATTGATCCGGAATCTGCTTCGGTGGTGCGAAGGATTTTTGATCTGGCGCTGGCAGGAAAAAAGACCAGACAGATTGCGGAGATTTTGAACATAGACGGCGTACTGACACCGGGCAGTTACTTCCGTCTGAAACATCCAGACCAGAACCGCTTTCAGAAACGGAAAGAAAGCAACGGCTGGAATTATCATACGGTGCTGGGTATCCTGCATCAGTACGAATACACTGGCGCAACAGTTGGGCATAAGCGTTCCAAAGCTGCCGTCAATGTCAAGAAAGCCCTTCCGAACAAGAAAGAGGACTGGATTGTAGTAGAGAATATGCACGAAGCCATCGTAACCCATGAGGAATTTCAGAAGGTGCAGGAAATACTGAAGCTCGGCAGGAAACGCGGTAGCCATGGAATACAGGAGTACCCATTGAAAGGTGTTGTCCGATGTGCAGAGTGCCATCGGATAATGACTCGCCGGACTGGCAGAAAAGGCGCTGTATATTATCTCTGTGATAAGTCGGCATCCGATCCGGGCGCATCCTGCCCACGGGGAAAGCATTTCATGGAGGCTGACATTGAACAGGTAGTGCTTCATGCCATTCAGCAAATGCTTACTTTGTATCGGCAAAAAGAAAACCAGAAAACAGCCTTACAGTTTACCCGGACAGGCAGGATCAACGCCTGTATGGCTGAATTGACCCGTCTGCAGCAGCTTCAGGAGCGCTACCGGCAGGAAAAACTGACTCTGTATGAAAGTTATATTGCCGGTGGCTGTAGCAAGGAACGCTATCTTAAGAAAAAGGCTGAGATTGATAAAACAGTTCAAGAACTGGATGAAGATGTAAAGAAACAGGAATCGGCTTTGGCCGCTCTGGAGGAGGAAGCTCATACCTCGGAAAATCCACTGCGGGAACTGAGCAGACAGTACCGGGATACCCCATCTCTTACCAAAGAAATGGTACGGGGATTTATTCAGGATATTTATATCTATCCGGATTCGCAGATTGAGATTGTATGGAAATTCCGGGACTGCTTTGCAGACCTGATGGATAATCAAACAAAAGAAACGGAGGACAATTATGGAGTTGACATTCAAAGATAATACTGCCGCAGATTTGCAGGATCGTGTGTGTAGCATTCTGTTGTCGCTGAGCATGATGGCTGACGTGAGGAAGAGAAAGATTGATGGGATTAGTCAAGTGGCGCGTGTATGCCGCCAGGAGCAGAAATATCATTACCAACGTGCAGTGCTCAATACCTTGCGGCTTCTCGGTGTTATGATTGGTCACAGCGAAATGGCCAGCGATAAAAATCTGGAAACCATCAGCGAAACCGGTTATGACGGCTTCCTTCACATAATCCGCGAATATGAGACATACTTTGATTTAGACGACAAATTCGAGGCATAATCCTCCTGATGAAAAGTCGGAGGACGCGGGCAGACAGCCCGGAAACGTCCTCTGGCTTTTCAAAATTTTTTGGTTCTTTGTTGACACAAGGAGATATGAGCCGTTTCTGCAGAAACTATCTTGAGGTCGGCTTTTATACCGAGATTCTGTTCCCCAAGAAGCAGATACGCTTTATCGCAATCAATAACAGCGTGGACAGCGACAAACCACAGGATAACGACTTTACCCCGTTCCTCAACATAATGAACGAGTGGTATGCCAAGGACACCAGCAACAAAATAAGCCGAGCAAGACAAAAGCGTCGTAGCAATACGGCGCTTTTTTGTTACCCGGAAGTGACAAACAGCGGCTTTTGAATGGTTGGCGGTAAAGGATACCGCCGTCAAAACAAAGCCGCTCATATCGAAGGAAAACGCCCAAAATCGCCCCGAAACTATGCAGCGGGAAACGGTTTTGGGCGTTTCTATGTTTCGGGAGCAAATCGGCAATAGGCAGCGATAAGGAGGTGTCCGCTATGCCCCGTATGCCGAAATACCTCAAGAGAGAATAGGTGCTAGATCTGATTTGCCACAATCTGTAATTTCAGAGCAAACTACATGAACCCCAGAAACCCTTGCAAAACAGGGCATTCCGGGGCAAAACAAGGAGAAATAAAATAATGATAAAAGTACTTTTCATCTGCCACTACACATAGCAAATGATTTGCTGCTTTTTATTTTTATCAGGGTAGTCCATAGTGGGCTGCCTTTTGTTATACAAAATGGAGACAATCAGGGAATCTGTAAAAAGAGGCATGGGCGGCGCAATTTACGGTATTGCAAGTGTTCCTATATTTGTTAGATTCTTACAAATATACCCTGTACACAAAAATTTCACTTGTGATCTGGCAGGATATCGGCTACACTTTACACATTCCAATCTGATAGGAAGGATAAGAAAGAATATGAGAAAGAAATGGATTTTTATCGGAGCGGCATTTGCACTTGCAATGACCCTGACCGGATACAGATATAATGCGGCAGCCAGTATTCCGCAGCAAAGCAGCCAGGAGCAGACGAAGGAGCAGACACAGATGATCCCTATGGAGGAGGCACAGGAAGCGGCGTTAAAAGCAGCGGATATTGTAGCGGCAGATGCAGACATTTCAGCCACGACCTTAAGTGAGGTGGCGGGAGTGGCCTGCTATAAGGTAGAATTTACTTCCGGAGAGTATGCCTACGCCTACACGATCAATGCAGAGACAGGAGCTGTCATGGAAATGAGCAGCCAAGAACAGAATGCGCAGGCTTCCGGGACACAGACGGAGACGACAGACCCCGCTGCCCCTGCTCCGGCACAGAATGCAACAGGTACCGGAACTGTGGATGAAGCAACAGCACAGAAGATTGCACTGGAGCATGCCGGAGTGAAGGCAGCGGATGCAACGATCACCAAGTCAAAGCTTGACTATGAAGACGGACGTCAGGTATATGACATTGAATGGTATGCAGGCGGTGCAAAGTATGACTATGAGATTGCGACAGACACCGGAGAGATCATCAGCTCCGCATATGAAGAAAAAACGATGGGAGCAGACAGCAAGAACATTACGGTCAGTGAGGCAGATGCAAAGAAAACAGCCCTTGACCGTGTAAGCGGAGCAACGGACAAGGATCTCTACGAATGGAAGCTTGATTATGATGACGGACGCCCGGAATATGAAGGAAAGATCATCTACGGTGGAACGGAATACGAATTCACGATTGATGCAGCGACCGGATCCGTAATGGAGTGGGATGCTGAGAAGGTCCGTTAAGACAGATAGGAGACGTTGACTAAGATAAGGGAGAACACAACAGTTGAAAAACGTGGTTGTCCCGGCCGGGTGTATATTATCTATTATGTGATAAGGTGCGGAATGTAATATAAATTTCACATCGATACATAGACGAAAACCGTCTGCTCTGCAGGAGAACAGGGCAGGCGGTTTTTCTGTGTGGATATTTTAATGAAGCGGTGCTGTGGTGGTGAACTGATGCTGTGGTGGTGAACCGAAGGAATAACTAAATAATTCTCCACAATAAGTTGAAATTGACTGATAAATTAGGTATAATTGAAATAGAATGTATGTTTTGCTGTGGAGATAAATTAAAAGGAATGAGGGAGAATATAATGAACAACAATTCGGGTTATGATGAGAGCTGCATGGACGATGGGGCATGGGACAGCCTGTTCAAAATGGTGGAGAATGCAGAGTATGAGAGCGATTTTGAAGGGCAGGCTGCTTCGGGATATGACATGCCGGTCTGTGATAATGTGGCTTTTCAGGAGAATGAGCCGAAAAAGAATAAGAGCTATAGGACACCGGAGGAGGCGCTGAAGGTACTGTTCGGATATGAGGCGTTCAGACAGGGACAGAAGGAGGTAATCGACAATATACTGTCGGGCAGGGACGTGTTTGCCGTCATGCCAACAGGAGCGGGAAAATCGGTGTGCTATCAGATTCCGGCAATGCTGCTTCCCGGAATAACACTTGTCATTTCGCCGCTTATCTCACTCATGCAGGATCAGGTTAAGGCGTTGAATGAGGCTGGTATTCCGGCGGCGTTTATCAATAGCTCACTTTCTGAAAATATGTTTTATGAGACGGTCAACAGAGCGAGGCAGGGTGTGTACAAGATTATCTATGTAGCGCCTGAGCGTCTGGTTACGGACAGCTTTCTGGAGCTTGCACAGGATATACGGATATCGATGCTTACCGTGGATGAAGCACACTGTATATCGCAGTGGGGGCAGGATTTCAGACCAAGCTACATGAAGATAGTGGAGTTCGTGAGGCTGCTTGACAGGCGGCCGATAATCAGCGCATTTACGGCGACGGCGACGGAGAATGTCAGGGACGATATTGTGTGTACGCTCGGGCTGGTCAATCCGTATACCCTTGTCACCGGATTCGACAGGGAGAACCTGTTTTTTCAGGTGGAGAAGCCTAAGAAAAAAGAGCAGTATATTCTGGATTATATTGCGGAGCATGAGGGGGACAGCGGAATAATTTATTGCGCGACGAGAAAAAATGTCGACAATCTGTATGATTTGTTGAAGAGCAGGGGGATTTCGGCTGCGAAATATCACGCCGGAATGAGCGCTGAGGAGCGAAAGCGCATGCAGGATGCTTTTGTATTCGATTACATAAGCATTGTGGTTGCCACCAACGCCTTCGGCATGGGAATTGACAAATCGAATGTGCGGTTCGTAATACATTACAACATGCCGCAGAGCATGGAGAATTATTATCAGGAAGCCGGAAGAGCGGGAAGAGATGGTCTGGATTCAAAGTGTATTCTGCTGTTTTCACCGCAGGATATTGTTATCAACAGATTTCTGTTGGAGCGCAAGGAAATGTCCGATTTGGATGAAACAGATAAGCAGACGATAAGGGAGCGGGACAGCAGAAGGCTTCAGGTAATGGAGAAATACTGCTACACCACGGAATGCCTCCGCAACTACATTTTGAAATATTTTGGCGAGAACCCGGACAAGCCGTGCGGCAATTGCGGCAACTGTCTGCATGAGTTCGAGACACTGGACATGACGGATGAGGCAAAGAAAATCATAAACTGCGTATACGAGGCGAACGGCAGATACGGAAGAAATATCATTATAGATACCGTATCCGGCGCAAAGACAGCGCGGCTGGAGGAGATAGGTGCCGCAAAATATAAGTCATACGGTGTGCTGGCTTCCTCCAACAAGAATCTTTTAAGGCGTCTGGTTGAGCAGCTGGTGCTTGAAGGATATCTCACAGTCGGCGATTATCAGGTCTTAAAAATGGGTGATATAAGCAGGCTCAAGAATACTGATGCAAGAGTGCTTGTCAAAATTACGGATGACGATAAGCTGCCGGAGAGGACAGCCGCCTCCAATAAAAAGACTAAGGCAACCGATGCGCTTACATCTGCCGGCTATGAATTGTTTGACAGGCTGAGAAAGTTAAGACTTGAGCTTGCCAGAGAGGAAAATCTGCCTCCGTACATAATTTTCAGTGATAAGACCCTGATTGACATGGCGGCGAAGGTTCCTGTCTCTAAGAGTGAAATGCTGAATGTTTCGGGAGTTGGAGAAAATAAATTCTCAAAATACGGAGAAAGCTTCCTCTCAGTTGTAGAAAAATGTGCCTGCGAATATCCGGAGCTGCTCATAAATAAAGTGGACGCGGCAAAAGAAAAGGAAAAACCAACCTTATCCAAGGCAAGTAAGAAGAATGGGAAGCAGGAATTTTACCTTCTTGAGGAGGAAGCAGCTAATTTTAATTACGCAGATTATATGTATGTTTCGGAAATAAAAAAGGAGCTGGAGCGTATATGTGAGAGGGATGACGTCAAGAAAATCCCGGCTGGAGGCTTGAGTAGGATTATGATGGCTGATGGGCTGATTGCAGAGAGAGAGCAGGACGGAAGACTTGACAAGGTTGCGACGGAGGCAGGAAGAGAGCGCGGAATCAAGACGATTGTCAAGGTGAGTGAAAGAGGCTTTTCGTATGCCAATCTCATGTACCCTAAGAACATCCAGCAGATGCTTGTGGAGTATTTTGTGGGTAAGCGGGACAACGGGTGCAATTAGGGCGCGGCTTGTGAAATTGAAGCTGATAGAGTAGTCGATATACAATTACCGGTGAGGAGGAATCAATATGGATACATTTTTCTTGAATGAGCTGAAAAGCTGCTGTGTTGACATCAATGGTGACAGAGAAAATGCCGGTGGTATTTCCGGGGTGATGGATGCTTACAGACGAATAATGGATTTTTCTGAGCTTGCAAGGCAGGAGGGGCTGTTGGCGCTTTGCGATGCATGTGACAAGCTGGATAAGGGTGACAGGACGCAGGGAATTCTTTTCAGACTGATGATGCAGGTTGTGGACGGCGATGAGCCGGTTGTTGTGTCTGAGATAGGGCTTAACATGCTTGCCGCCGATGATTACCACGCCTATGAAGGGCTGATTGTGCTTATGTATTACAAGGGCACCTGTCTGATTCAGACAGGTGTTAGTATAGACAGGCTTGGAAGCTACATGCAGTCGCTTATGCCGCAGTTTCTCAGGGAGATTCTTCAGAAGAAGGAGGAGGAAAGGTCTGAGGACGATTATATAAAAGAGGATGACAAGCGCGACAAGTGGGTGAGGTCGCTATGTGAGGATAACAGGGAGGTCGATGAGAGGGATTATTCCATTGTCAATCAGACATCCCTCACCTTATTAGAGATGTCTGATAAAGAGATACAGACGATTCTTCGACACATCACGAATGATGACCTTGTGATGGCGATGATAGAGCTTCCGGGAAGAGTGAGAGCGCGCATCTTTGATAATACCTCAACCAGACTTGCAAGAATGCTGGCGGAGGACGTGATGTGCAAGGGCAAGGTAACACTGAGTGAGGTCGAAAAATCCTGCGTCAACATAATGCGCACTGTGATTAAGCTTGAAGCCGAAGGAGAAATTGCACATCATAATCTGACCGTGCAGAAATTCGTAATCGGTGTGTACGATGTGCCTAACAGCATGCTGAGAAGATAGCTCATGGGACAGAGGGGGTCAGGTACAGGTGTCCCCGCTTTTTGGGACAGGGGTCTGACCCCTGTCCCAAAGGCTGCTACAGCGCCGGATTGACATGCACCATGATGTGCTTGACCTTAGGAAAATTCTTTTCAATATCATTATGTACGGATTCGGCTATTTCATGTGCCTCCTTTAATGTATAGGAAGCATTTGCGCGTATCTCCACATCCACATATATCTTGTTGCCGAATATACGTGTCTGAAGCAGATCAATTCCAAGTACATCCTTGTTTCCCATGACACAGTCCCGGATTTCTCTTTCAGTCTTGTCATCACAGGAGTGGTCGACCATTTTATCTATGGCATCTTTAAAAATATCGTATGCTGCTTTTACAATAAAGACGAATATTACAAGGCTGGCAACAGAATCCATTACCGGGAAGCCGAGTCTTGCACCTGCGATTCCGACAAGTGCTCCGATTGATGAAAATGCATCGGAGCGATGGTGCCATGCGTCCGCCATGAGAGCGCTGGAATCGATTTTTTTGGCATTGTATCTTGTGTACCAGTACATGCCCTCTTTGCATACGATTGAGAGAATCGCTGCTGCAAGGGCGAGAATGCCGGGAATCTGTAGGGTGTTGTAGCTGCCGCTTGTAATGTTTTTGACGGCGGTTGAACCTATTCCGAGTCCTGTGATAAAGAGGACTATGGAAAGCACAATGGCGGCAACACATTCCATGCGTTCATGTCCGTAAGGGTGCTCCTTGTCAGGCTTCCTCGCCGATAGCTTAATTCCGATAATCACGATTATTGTGCTGAAAACATCAGAAGCAGAATGTATGGCATCACTTATCATTGCGTTAGAATGTGCGATAATACCTGCTAAAAGCTTGATGACTGATAACAGCACATTGCCAACGATTGTGATGAAGGATACTCTGTTGGCAATTTTCTCGAAATCGCTGTCATTGGTGTTAGGTGCCGGTGCTGTGGATTCATTTTTTTTCATAATTAATCTTGTATGATAATTAGGAAGTTAATTATCACACGTTTCCTTTCTTTTAATATCGTGGTTCAATACAATTCAGATACTATGGACTTTTGA
>OLGH01002415.1_pt1 | contig 14805 bp, 10 predicted proteins | sample 1604851 | NCBI WGS metagenome assembly OLGH01 (sample SAMEA3888894, study PRJEB22519) | human gut metagenome | biome: human gut; feature: human-associated habitat; material: faeces | place: Denmark | collected 2010 | reverse complement strand
TTAACGCTACACGTCCGCATATTAGTACATATATCTCAGGTTAGTGGCGTTTTTTGAAAGGTCAATGTCAGTGCAGTTGTAATGATGCACTCACGAAATTATTAATAACTTGTCGATACAGAAAGTGTTAGCGGCGGTGTTGGCAATATATTTCACTGTGGGGGCTTTAATAACAATCAGTTTATCGACAATCTGAAAACACCGTATGGATTTTCGCTTCCATACGGTGTTTCTTTTTGCATTTTTACTATCAATAAAGCGGCATGAACACTCTCATTGCGTTCTCTCCCCTGTTGCCCCATGTATAATAAGGAACGGCTACGGCAAGAGTATCGGTCGTTTTAGGTTCATCAAAGCTGTAGGGCTTATTGTTGTCTTCAAACCTTACCGCCTCGACTTTCAGCCTTGTAATTCCGTCAGGCTCATCCGTGTCCGGCTCGCATACCGTGATTTTACCGCCACGTTTAAGTGCTAAAGACAGAACATTGCCGTTATCCGCATCTTCAAAGCAATATACAAGCGGGCCTCTTCTTATTGCCACCATACCGCTTACAGCAGGTATCTTTACGGAAGGATATACAAAGTGAGGAGTATCCGAAAGCGTAAGCTGTACCTCGTCCCCGTCCTTCACTGCAAGTATAACATAGCCGTTGATTTGCTTTATATCAAGTTTTTCGCCGTTCTGAACAAGGGTGAAGGTATCACTCCAGCCGGGTATTCTTACAGCCAGCCTGCCTCCCTTTACAACCGAATAATTTACGGTCATATCATACGGATAATCTGTGCGGCAAATAAGCTCCATACCGTTTTCGAACTTAACCTCGCCGTCTGCATACAGATGGCAGAAACTCATATCACTGTTTTCTCCGTAAGCATAACAACCGAATGAGGTTATAAGCCTTGCTACGTTTGGAGGACAGCAGGCGCAGGCGTACCACTTCGGTCTTACCGGCAGGTCGTGACGATGAGTGGGCGATACTCCGGATATTCCGGGTACAACTTCAAGAGGATTTACATAGAAAAAGCGCTTTCCGTCAAGCTGCATTCCACCGAGAACAGTGTTATAGAATGCGGTTTCCATTACATCGGCATATTCGCCTATAAGCTCATTTTTGAGCATTGCGTTCGCAAAGAACATAAGGCCGATAGAAGCACAGGTTTCTGCATAGGCGGTATCGGGCGGAAGGTCATAGTCAACGCTGAACGCTTCTCCAATGACGGTAGAGCCTATACCGCCTGTAACGTACATTCTTCTGCGTGTGATGCTTTCCCACAGCCTTTTGCAAGCATCATACAGGGCATTATCGCCACATTTTGCGGAAAGCTGTGCCATACCGGTATAAAGATATACCGCTCTTACTGCGTGACCCGTTGCGTCGCTCTGCGCTCTTACGGGCTTGCCGCTCTGCTGATAGTCGTGTGACGTAGGATTATTTCCCCACACCGACCAGTCACGCTTTGCCGCTTCCTTTTCATAGAAGTGAGGGTCTTCTCCACGCTTATTTATAAAATGCTCGGCTAACAGAAGCCACTTCTTGTTGCCTGTTGTACGATACATTTTCATAAGAGCAAGTTCGATCTCAGGGTGACCGGGTACACCCTCGTTATGTTCGGTGATAAAGTGCTTATAAATATGCTCCGCATTCTTCTCCATAACGTCAAGCAGTTTTTTCTTGCCTGTTGCTTCATAATAGGCGCAGGCGGCCTCCATCATATGACCCGAGCAATAAAGCTCGTGACCTTCGAGCAGGTTCTGCCAGCGCTTATCCCTGTCCTTTATCGTGAAATATGTATCAAGATAGCCGTCCTCGTCCTGTGCGGCGGCGATTTTGTCAATCAGTTCATCTACGGTAGCCGAAAGCTTATCATCGGGATAGAGTGCGAGCGAATATGCCGCCGCTTCTATCCATTTTGCCGCATCGCTATCCTGAAACACCATACCGTAAAAGCCGTCACCGACATCTTCCCCGTGAAGTGCCTTTGCGGCATTTTCAAAGTTCTTCACAACGTGGCTCTTTTCCGTGTCGGGTGCTTCATCGCATAATACACTGTACTGGTAAGGAATTACCGTATCCCTTATCAGCTTCTGGTATTTTCCGATAAAACCGTCCGACTTATAGGCTGTAACCTTTATATTCTCCTGTGTTATCATAACAATTCTCCATTCTCCGAGCTTGCGCTTGACTTACTCTCTGATATGTATTATAATCTTATCAGCAAGCTATTAAAATAGATAAAACGGATAAAAACATGGAGAATGTTCATGAATGAGATAATTATTGCTAATAATTCTCTGCCACAGCTGTGCGGATGCGGTCTGTTTGCCGCCTCAGAGAGCTTTATTCACACTGACAGAGTGCCGGATTTTTGCGTACTTATATATGTAATTGACGGGTGTATCTACGTTACCGAAGGTGATACGGACTATGAGGTAAACGCCGGCAAACTGCTGATACTCAAAAACGGCGTACACCACTTCGGCAAGAAAAAAATACAGAAAGGTACAAAATGGATATTTGTGCATTTCAGAATAAGCGCAGATTGTAACGCTTCGCCGTTTTATCCGGACGCTTCTCCGCTCGGTGCTTATGACGCTACAGCCGAAAGCATTCTTACCCTGCCGAAATTTCTTGACAGTGTTTCTGCCCGCTTTGAAAAGGAACTGAAAACATTTATCGAATATGCTCAATCTGACGATGCGTACAAGAAATGGTTTATCAATCAGCGGTTGTTTCTGCTGTTATCCTCGCTTGCCGTAAGCACACAGGGATTTTCAAACAATCTTACGCTAAGCGACAGGATATGCCGTTATCTGTCGGACAATATCGGTGTGCCTTTCAGCTCTGAAAATATCGAAAAGCGGTTCTATCTGAGTTATAAGTATATGTCGCATCTGTTTAAGAAAGAAAAGGGTGTGACGATGCAGCAGTATCATAACTCGGTGAGAATGGACGAGGCTTGCAGACTACTCTGCTCCACGCTAATGAGCATAGGTGAAATAGCGGATAAGCTGGGATTTTCGGACGTGCTTTATTTCAGCAGATGCTTCCGCAACTACACGGGCAAAAGTCCGAGCGCTTACAGAAAAGACAGCGCAAGATATTTCTGATAACGCAAAAGCCTGAGAGGAAAATTCCTCTCAGGCTTTAATTATGCTTATGTATCCTTGTAATTACTCACAGACATTACAACTCATTATTCCGAGTGCAAAAGGCAGATATGCCGCCCTGTGTATCTCTTTTTGCTTGAAGCCGTTCTTCTCGTACCAGTTACGCACGCTTACACTCTGATGTATCGCACCGGCATTAAGTACCATACCGCCCATAGAGAATACCTCGTTTTTGGCAAATTCAAGGCACTTTGCTCCGACACCGCCATATCGCTTGTCGGGAAGCACCGAGAACAAGTGCAGTTCATAAACGCTGTCGTCTTTATTCTCAATGGCAAAGCAGGCTATCAGCTCATCATCCTCAAATGCTCCGTAGAAAACATAACCCCACTCCGCTGACATCTGTAAACGGTCAAGTGTAATAAAGGCGGCGTGCTGTGGGCAATTCATTTCTGTGATGCCGAATGCGACAGCCTCCGTTTCATAGCTTTTGCGAATGACATCAACGCACTGCGAAAGTTCCTCGTTTGCCATTTTTCTGATAGTCATACTGTTCACCCTTTCAATTTTCTGTATCAGCATTATAAAGAACAAATATTAACCTTATTTTAACAAAAATCACATCAGAAAAACGATAACTGTTCATTCTTTTCGGGAAACTCATAAAGATACGAAAACACCTTAGCAGGTTCATACATAACGCCGTGCTTTTCGCACTCATTACAGAATATGCTCATAAGTCTGCCGTTGTTAACGCTGTTGCAGATATACTCATTGCCGTACTGCGATATATACCGCTGTTTCATACCCGGAAAATGCCTGTCAAGCGCAGAGTAGAAATATTCCCTGTCGCCGTCACGCATCGTAGTGCCTATACCCATACAAATAATGCCCTTCACCCCTGCGTCAAAGCAGTACGACAGGATACCACGCAGATTTTCTTCCGTATCATTGATAAACGGCAGAACAGGAGTGAACCATACGACAGTTGGTATACCGTTTTTCTGCATAGCTTCAAGCACCTCATACCGCCGTTTTGTTGTACATACATTCGGCTCTAAAATTCGGCATAAATCCTCATCGTATGTTGTAAGCGTCATCTGTACAACCGCCTTTGCCTTGCTGTTAATACTGCAAAGCAAATCGGCATCACGCAAAATCATATCCGACTTTGTCTGCACCGTCACTCCGAAGCCGTGCCTGTCGATGACCTCAAGACACCGCCTTGTAAGCCTTAGCTTTTCCTCACAATGCATATACGGGTCGCTCATCGCACCTGTGCCTATCATACACAGCCTGCGCTTTGAAGCAAGTGCTTTTTCAAGAAGTTCCGGAGCGTTCCGCTTTACTTCAACATCTTCAAAATCATGCCGCATATTATAGCAGTCAGAACGTGAATCGCAATAAATACAGCCGTGAGTACAGCCCCGATAGATATTCATTCCGTTTTTGGCCGATAGTATTGATTTTGCGTCTACAAAGTGCATAGCAAACTCCTTAATAGCATAATACCGCACAGCAGAAACTGTGCGGTACGCTGTTATGTCTTTATACCTGCAAACTGGGTGTTGTAAAGTCTTGCATAAGCGCCGTTCTCGCTGAGCAGCTTTTCGTGGTTTCCTGCCTCAACTACCTTGCCGCCGTCTATTACGACAATCTTATCTGCGTCACGGATAGTAGACAGTCTGTGTGCTATGATAAGGCTTGTCCTGCCTTTCATAAGTGCAAGCATAGCCTCCTGTATATGTACTTCCGTGCGGGTGTCGATGCTCGATGTTGCCTCGTCAAGAATAAGTATCTTCGGGTCGGCAAGCACTGCTCTTGCGATAGCGATAAGCTGTCGCTGTCCCTGACTTAAATTGCCGCCGCCTTCGGTCAGCATAGTATCATATCCGTCAGCCATCTTTTCCGCAAAATCGGCTACCTTTGCTGTTTTTGCTGCCGCAATTACCTCTTCATCTGTAGCGTCAAGCCTGCCGTAACGGATATTCTGCATTATCGTATCGTTGAAAATAACCGTATCCTGAAGTACGATACCTATAGAGCCACGCAGTTTCTTTTTCGGTATATCATATATGCTTTCACCGTCAAGCGTGATGCTTCCGCCGTCGATATCATAAAATCTTGTGAGCAGATTTACGACTGTGGTTTTGCCCGAACCGGTAGCGCCGACAATAGCCAGCTTCTGACCGCTCTTTATCCACAGGTCGAAGTCGTGCAGTACCTTTTCGCCGGGAACATAGGAGAAGTCGATATTCTTGAACATAAGGTCACCCCTTACGTTATCTATCGAGAAATCCTTATCCGTACCTTCGTCGCTTTCAGGCTCTGTATCCATTATCTCAAATACACGCTCCGCACCTGCAATAGCCGTCTGTATTGAAGAATACTGCTGTGCTATCTCGTTTATGGGGCGGGTGAAGTTCTTTGTATACTGCAAGAATGCCTGAATCGTGCCGACCGTCATAACGCCTTTCAATGCAAGGGGGTTGAAGTCGATTATAAGGAAATATGCGCCGAAGCCCGCAACAAGCAAAAAGCTGATATTCGATATGACATTCATACACGGTCCCATTATGCCGCCGCATATCTGTGCCTTTATCGCCGCCTTCTGAAGTTCGTCGCTGATTTCACCGAATTCCTCGCAGGCTTTCTTTTCTTTCGAGTATGCCGCTACCGTTCTGTAACCGGACACCATTTCTTCGATGTGTCCGTTCAGTCTGCCTAAAAGCGTCTGCTGTAACGGGAAGTATTTTCTCATAAACTTTGTGAGATTCTTTGTAACAACAAGCGTCAGAACGACAGATGTAAGGCTGACAAGCGTCAGCATAGGCGAATAATAAAGCATAAACACAAGACAGCCGACAAGCGTCAGAACGCCTGAAAACAGTGAGGCGATCGACTGAGAAACGGTGTTTGAAATATTCTCTACATCGTTGGTCATACGGCTCATAATATCGCCGTGCTGATGAGTGTCGGTATACTTTATCGGCAGGTATGAAATCTTTCCGAACAGGTCTTTACGCATAGCCTTGACGGTCGTCTGCGACAGCTTTGCCGCAAATATACCCTGAAAATATGTAAGGAGCGAGTTTACAAGATACACACATCCGAGTGCTATAAGGCAGTATAGCATACCGCTTATATCTACGTTTAATCTCTGATTTGAAACGGTTATCTTATCAATAGCAAGACCCTGAAGATAGGGAGCGACAAGGTTCAATACAGTGATTATCAGCATAACGGATAAAAGCAGTATCATAAGGTACCTGTTCTTTCCGATATAGCCGACAAGCCTTTTCAGCGTGCCTTTTGTGTTCTTTGGCTTTTCAGCCATAAGCATTCTTTCGTGGGGCGGAGGGCCTCCTCTGCCCATCATTCTCATAGGAGGACGTTCATTAGCCATTTACCGCTTCCTCCTCTCCCTGCTTCATCTGCGAATAGTAAATATCCCTGTAGACACTGCTTGATTCCATAAGCTCTTTATGAGTGCCGAAAGCACATATTGAGCCGTTTTCAAGCACCGCTATCTTATCAGCTCTCATAACGCTCGCTATTCTCTGAGCTATCATTATAACGGTAACACCGCTTAAGTTTTCACGCAGAGCCTTGTGCAGCTTTGCCTCTGTGCTAAGGTCGAGCGCCGAGGTGCTGTCGTCAAATATCAGTATCTCGGGCTTTTTGATTATGGCTCTTGCTATCGCCATACGCTGTTTCTGACCGCCCGACAGCGACGCACCCTTTTCGCTTATCATAGTATCATATCCGTCATTGAAGCCGTCTATGAATTCCTCCGCCTGCGCTATTTTGGCGGCTGTCTTTACTTCTTCGTCCGTAGCCGCTTCACAGCCCCAGCGGATATTTTCCGCAACAGTTCCGGAAAAAAGTTCGCTTTTCTGCAGTACTACGCCTATTTTGCTTCTCAACGTGTCAACATCGTAATCCTTAACGTTTACGTCGTCAACCAGCACATCACCCTCAGTCGCATCGTAAAATCTCGGAACGAGGTTTACAAGAGAGGTCTTACCACAGCCTGTAGAGCCGAGTATAGCTATCATCTGGCCCTTTTCGGCTATTAAATCAATGCCGGAAAGAACGGGTTTTCCCGATGAGCCGGGATACGAAAAGCCGACGTTTCTGAATTCAACGGTACCGCTGTTGTCGCTGTCGGCACTTTTATGTCCGTCACTGATAACGGGGTTTGTTGAAAGCACTTCGTTTACACGCTTCATTGATGCGGCAGAACGTGAAACCTGCTGAAACATCATACCTACCATCATAACCGACATAAGTATCTGAGTTATATAGGTTACTGCCGCCATTACTTCTCCGACCTGCATTGCCTTTGCTTCAACCTGAAAACCGCCTATCATAATAATAGCGATGACAGAAGCGTTCATTATTATCATCAGTATCGGGTTCAGTGTGGCAAGTAATTTCTGCACCTTGAGGTTGGTCGTCATAAGGTCGGTGTTTGCGTTGTCAAACCTGTTTATCTCGTACTCTTCACGAGTGAAAGCCTTTACTACTCTCGCTCCCGAAACGTTTTCCTGCACCACGCTGTTCACCTTGTCAAGTCTTGACTGAACGATACTGAAAAGCGGCGAGGCTTTCTTCATAATTATTGCCACGGCAATAAGCTGAACAGGCAGTGAGATTACCAGCACAATGCCGAAATTTACGTTAAGAGTGAGAATTACCGCAATGCCGCCTATAAACTGCATTCCCGTCCTTACAAACATTCTCAGCGACATAGCTACAAACTCCTGTATCGCCGTTATATCGTTTGTAAGTCTTGTAACGAGCGAGCCTGTAGTAAACTTATCCGTCTGTTGAAAAGACATATGCATTACCTTTGCAAAAGCGTCTTTTCTTAAATCGTTGCCCATTTTCTGAGCCGCCGCCGTGCCGAATGCCGCCGACGCTATACCGCCGAAGCAGCCGATAAGCGAGAACACCAGCATTTTAAGTCCCGTTATCAGAACATATCTCAGGTTTTCGTCGGCAGCCGCATTGCCCAATATACCGTTATCCACTATGTCTGACATAAGCGTAGGCTGTAACAGGTCCATACTTACCTCAAGTATCATAGCGAGCGGACAAAGCAAGGCGAAAAGCCAATAGGGCTTCAAGTACCTTAGTACCTTCATCTTTTCTTCTCCTTTGTTCTGCTTATAATATCAGATAAATTATACACTTTTCTTTTCCATAATGTCAACAAACAGTTAGGAGAGGTCAACGCTTTTTCAGCAAATTTTCACATTCCGACTTGAAATTAAACGTGCGATAAGATATAATAGATTATATCAGTTTGTAGAAAAAATCTGCTTATAAAATGGGCTTCTAATTTATTATCCCTATCCCCAAACCCCTTTCCCTCGGTGAAAGGCTGTGTATGCTTTGTTGGCTCTGCATCGTGCAGAGCCTTTGGACATACACGCCCGGCGTCCGTGCCGGGCTGAATGTGGGGCTGCCGCCCTCACCAAGCAAGGACGCTTGCAGTCAGTCGCACACAGTCGCTGCACGATGCAGCGACACCAACGACTGACGACCTGCATTGGGGCTACGCCCCAAACCCCATTTCTAATAAAAATTTACAGGTTTATCAACAGCCTGATATAATTGTTTAACGCACTGAAAGAAGGACAAAAATGAAAATAGCAATAGTAGGTCTTGGTCTGATAGGCGGCTCTGTCTGCAAGGCACTGAAGAAAAATACATTTCATCATATAATGGGACTTGATGCTGACGGCGAGGTATGCAGAAAGGCTCTCGACAGCGGCGCAATAGACGAGATAATAACAGCGGACGGACTTAATGACGCTGATATGACTATGCTCTGCCTTTATCCAGAAACTATCGTTGAATTCGTAAAACAGCACAAGGACAGATTCAAGTCCGGCTCTATCGTCACAGACTCCTGCGGTGTAAAGGAATATGTGGTTACACGCTGTACCGAGGTGCTTGAACCGCTCGGAGTTATATTTGTCGGCAGTCACCCTATGGCAGGCCGTGAGTTTTCCGGTTTTGACTATTCGACCGATGACCTGTTCAAAGGTGCAAGCTATATAATCACACCCTCGGAAAACACACCTAAAATGGCTATCGACCTCTTGTCAACGCTTGCCTGCTGTATGGGCTTCGGCAAGGTCGTTACCGCAACACCTAAACAGCACGATATAAACATAGCCTTTACTTCACAGCTGGCGCACGTTGTTTCAAACGCTTATGTCAAAAGCCCGTCGCTATTCAATGCAGACGGTTTCTCGGCAGGCAGTTTTATGGATCTTACCCGTGTCGCAAAGCTGAACGAATATATGTGGAGCAGTCTGTTCCTTTGCAATAAGGAAGCACTGCTGTTCGAGCTGAACACCATCATTGACAATCTGTGCGAGTACAGGGACGCTATCGGCAACGATGATACCGAAAGACTTCGTGATATACTCCGTGACGGCAGAGAGCGTAAAGAAAAGAGCAATGAGCTTTACGCAGAACACGCAAGGAGAAAAGTATAATATGCCTTCAACAAAAAAGACAAGAAGCTATGCCATTGCACTGAGCGGAATACTGAGCGCTATATGTATCGTGCTTATGTTCTGCACCGGATTTATCCCGATAGGCGTATATATACTGCCTGCGGTGGCAGGTCTTGTCGTATGGATAATATACCGTGAAATAAGCAGGAAATGGGCGCTTCTTTGCTATGCGGCTGTGGCTTTACTTGCACTGCTTCTGACACCGGATATAGAGTCAAAGCTGCTGTTCACGGGATTCTTCGGATATTATCCCGTTATCCGTGACCTGCTCACAAAAATAAAGCCTGCTGTGCTGTCATTCCTTCTGCGTTTTATTTGTTTCAATGTCCCTGTTGTTGCAATATACGCACTGCTTCTGAACGTGCTTGGTATGGGACAGCTTATTGAAGATTTCGCAGGATTCGGACAGTTTGCGGTGCTTGCTTTCTGGCTTATCGGAAACTTTACATTTGTCTGCTATGATGTGTGCCTGAGCCAGCTTTCCTACGTTTACGAAAAATGGCTGAGGAGAAAGGTACACAGACTTATTCGGTAGAAATACAATACGCTTATGGCGGCACAGACGGCGGGAATGGATTATTTTTGGCTTCTCTCAAAAATGCTTGAAACAAGATATTTACTCGATTGACTCACACCGATCGGCAATGTGTTGTTGACATTTGTGTCAGGTTAATGTATAATAGTGGTATTATAAACCGCATGGCTTCTGCCTATGCGGTTTTAAGCGTTAAAAACGCTTATAGAAAGGTATGGAATCTTATGCAAAACAAAATACTGTTTACAGCTCCCGGCGAATTTGACAAGTGGGAGCAGCAATGTCAGCCTATCGGAAACGGCTATATGGGAGCAAGTTTCTTCGGCGGCATTTCAAAGGAAAAAATAGTGCTGAATGAAAAAACGCTGTGGGCAGGCGGTCCTTCGGAAAGCCGTCCGGATTACAACGGCGGTATTATAGACGGTAGCTATGAGTATGTGAAGCAGGTACAGCAGCTTCTCTATGACGGAAAGTATGACGAGGCGGTTGCACTTCTCCCCCATCTGACAGGTGCAACGGACGGATACGGTGCTTATCAGCTTTTATGCGATATGATGCTCACCTTCTCCAATATAGACGAAACTCAGGCGACCGATTATACAAGAACGCTCGACCTTGACAATTCTATATTCACAACACAGTTTACATATCAGGGCGCAGTTCATAAGAGAGAGGCTTTTGCAAATTACCCTTCAAATGTTATATGCCTTAAGCTAAGCTCTGACAAGCCTCGCAGGATATGCGTAAAGCTGTCGCTTGACAATCTCCAGTGCGGAAGCGTTACGGCAAACGGCGATACGCTCACATATGAGGGTGCGTTATGGGATAACGGACTTCGCTACTGCACCGTTTTCAAGGTGGTAAACAAGGGCGGAGAGCTTATCGACGCAAAAGACAGCATAATGGTCGAACACGCAGACGAGGTTTATATTTATCTCACAGCGTCAACCGACTATTCAAATAAATATCCGACGTTCAGAACAGGCGTAAACCCCTCAGCCGCAGTAAATCAGCGTATCGAAAATGCCGTAAGCAAGGGCTTTGACGCACTTTACGAGGAACACCTTGCAGACTACAAGGCACTTTTTGACAGAGTTACACTGAAAATAAACGAGGACACGGACGATATTATCCCCTGCGACAAGCTGATAAGAGAGTATAAGGAAAACGGCTCACGGAGCATTGCGAACCGTCTTGAAACACTGTACTTCCAGTTCGGCAGATATATGCTTATAAGCTCGTCAAGAGCAGGCTCGCTCCCTGCAAACCTTCAGGGTGTATGGAACGAGAGCAACTGTCCTCCGTGGTGCTGTGACTATCATATAAATGTAAACCTTCAGATGAACTACTGGGGAGCATATAATACAAATCTCAGCGAAACTGTTCCTCCTCTGGTTGATTTTCTTGACAGTATGCGTCCCTCCGGCAGAAAATCCGCCGAAGCGTATTATGGCATAAAGTCGGACGAAGAACATCCCGAAAACGGCTGGTGCGCTCACACGCAAAGCACTCCGTTCGGCTGGACAGCTCCCGGCTGGGATTTTTACTGGGGCTGGTCTACAGCGGCTGTCGCATGGCTTATGCAGAATATCTACGAGTATTTTGAATTTACAGGCGACAAGAAATATTTTGCGGAGCATATCTATCCGATAATGCGTGAAAGCGTTCGTTTCTATACGCAGTGGCTTATATATGACGATAAGCAGAAGCGTCTTGTTTCATCACCGACATACTCACCCGAACACGGACCTGTGACAATAGGCAATACCTATGAGCAGAGCCTTATAGAACAGCTTTATAACGACTTTATTACGGCGAGTGAGGCACTCGGTACTGACGAAGAACTGCGTAATATCGTGAAGAATCAGGTGGTTCAGCTCAAGCCCTTCAGCGTAAGCAAGAAAACAGGACTTCTCAAGGAATGGTTTGAGGAGGACGATGATAACTTCGACCAAAGCAAGACGCAGAAGAATCATCGTCACATCTCGCACCTGCTCGGTCTTTATCCCGGCAATGCGATAAACTCGAATACACCCGAGCTTATGACTGCGGCAATAAACACGCTCAACGACAGAGGCGATGAATCAACAGGCTGGGCAAGAGCGTACAAACTAAACCTCTGGGCAAGAGTAAAGGACGGCAACCGTGCCTACTCTATCTTACAGGGATTGCTGAGAGGCTGTACGTTTGACAATCTGTTTGATTTCCATCCTCCGTTCCAGCTTGACGGAAACTTCGGCGGAAGCGCAGGAATTGCGGAAATGCTGATACAGAGCCACGAGGGTTATATAGAGCTTCTTCCTGCGGCACCTGACGCATGGAGGAACGGTGCGTTCACGGGACTTTGTGCAAGACACGGATTTGTAATCGACGCAAAGTGGGAAAACTTCAATCCCACAGCAGTAACAATAAAGTCGACTGTAGGCGGTGTCTGCCGCATCAAATCAAGCTGTGAGGCTATCCTCTGCGACGGAAAATCGGTACCTATGTTATCAAATGACGGCATAGTTTCCTTTGAAACACTGCCAGACAGCGTATATACTTTTGTGTTCTGATTGCACAAAAGCCGCAGAAAACATCGGATATAATTGTACAAGTTGTTGATAAGTAAAATTTTTTCGAGAAATTATAAAAAAACACTTGCAATTTGCTGTGGTTTCTGTTAAAATATTAATGTTGTATCGCTATATGTTAAATAGTGAATGGCGGACTCGTTATCCGCCGCAAGATAAAAGCAAGTATTGAAGGAGGTGCAAACCCCATGGCAAAATGTGATATCTGCGGAAAGGGCGTTTCTTTCGGCATCAAGGTTTCTCACTCACACAGACGTACAAACAGAGCTTTTAAGCCCAACGTTCAGAAGGTTAAGGCTATCGTAAACGGTACTCCTTGCAGAGTACACGCTTGCTCTCGTTGCCTTCGTTCAGGTAAGGTTGAGCGTGCTAACTGATTATAGCTAAAGCTGCAATAAAGATTGCTCCCTGTAATACGGGAGCATTTTTTATTATCATTTTGCTTGTCCGCTGTGCGTTTTCTATTGACACGAAAGCTAAATTATAGTAAAATAAGTCAGTAAGGTTTCACCTTATAATCACACTAAAGCAATTTTGGAGGAAATATAATGGTAAGCGACGTACTATTACGTTTGAAGCCCGAACTGGCGCTGACCCTTGACGCAGACAACTATGCCTGCGGTACATATGTAGGCTACGGGTTTACACTTCGGGCGCTCAATGATAAAAACTGTATTATTTTCAACTCGTGGGCAAGAAAAAGCGCCCTCACCACAAAAACTGTCGATGACTTTTTCAAAGAATATATGTCAAAGCCTGAGAACAGTTTTGTAAAGGCATACAAGGCGGGCGAGCCGAATATATCTGCTGTACTTTTCGCAGGAAACGATGACGCTCAGGCAGTGCTTGACATAAAGCGTTTCATTACCGATATGGTAAAGTATTATTCCGCAAACTACTACAGCAATGCCTGTGCCAGATGCAATTCTTCAATCGGTCTTAGCTTTGCAAAGGCGGCCGACGGCAATTTAAAACAGCTTTGTAAAATGTGCGTTCAAAGCGAAGAAGATGCCGCAGAAAAAGCGGCTGTGACGCAGAGTGCAAAGCCTATTGATTCTCAGCCTGTACCGCAGCCTATACCGCAGCCTGTACCACAACCTATGCAACAGCCTGCTGTAAATCAGACACAGCAAACAGCAAATAGTGCCGTTGGAATTTACGGAATACCCGTTCCTGTGACTCAGCCGATAGCCGATGATCAGGTTGTCGTTACGCCGACAACGGTTCTTCCCCCTGCAACGAGCAACAACTCAATGGACTCTGTCGACCCTGCAACAGCACCCGAAAGCACTGGATATTCAACCGCTCAGTCGCTGGCTGAACTCAAGCCTCCGTCAAACAGCAACCTTCCTCCTATCAGCGGAGGATTTTCACAGCCTGCATATTCACCGATGAATTCTAACGGCGGCTTTGTTCAGCAGCCGATGAATAACGGAGGATTTGTTCAACGGCCGATGAACAGCTTCGGCAATGACGGACGCTTCGTTGCAGGAAGACCAACTGCTATATCACAGCCTGCTAACCCTGTTATGGGTATACTCGGCGCTATCGTCTTCTCGCTTATAGGCTGTGCCGTATGGATAATTATAGGAAAGCTCGGATATATTTCATATCTCGGCGGCATTGCAATGGCATTCTCGACAATATTCGGTTATCACCTGTTTGGAAAGAAGTTTGATACACTGGGACTTATAATCAGCATTGTAATAGTGCTTGTTATGGTTCTTGTCAGCAATATGTTCATCTACACCTGGGAGCTGCTCAGCCAACCGGGAATGGAAGAAGCCCTTTCCCTGCTTGGTTACAATGGCTTCTTTGGCGTGTTCTTCGGACTTTTTGATCTTATGAAGCAGGTTGACCTTCATGCAGGTCTTGATGGTATAGATTCTATGACCGGTGGATTCATAAGTGACCTTATTTTCAGCTATATAATCTCAATGATAGCAACAGTTGCTATCGGCGTATCAATGCTCAAAAAAGACAGATAAAACCAACAAGCTGCAGACGTTGAGAAACACACGCAGACAAGGAAACCGCCCCGACAGGCGTACA
>OLGH01002414.1_pt1 | contig 14806 bp, 10 predicted proteins | sample 1604851 | NCBI WGS metagenome assembly OLGH01 (sample SAMEA3888894, study PRJEB22519) | human gut metagenome | biome: human gut; feature: human-associated habitat; material: faeces | place: Denmark | collected 2010 | reverse complement strand
TAGCGACTTTTAGTTTATCTACTACCTGGCGGGGTGTTTTTTATGGGTAAGAAATCTCGGGCTCGGGTTGCTGCGGCGGGGACTCGCAAGGATCCTGGTCGTCGGGTTGCCGAGGGCAAAAAGGCCGATCGTGCCGAGAAGGACAAGAAGGTCGGTGCACATGCTCATCCTGAGTGGGCGCCTCACCTCAATACGGCTAGCGAGGATCTGACTGCTAAGTTGTTTACTCTGGTCGAGGTTATCTTGGGCGTGGTGCCCGTGGTGGTCATTGGCTTGTTCTTGGCTTCGAAAGATGCTACGAGCGCGGATAAGCTCACCGATGTCTTTTCTCAAGACCCCTCGATGGTGGTTACGTTTATCTCGGCGTGTCTGCAGCCGTTTGTGGCGTACATGCTGTACATGATTTATCGCAAATACTGCGAGGGCGATGCGGGCTTTGCCGCCGGCAACCTGATCGGCCTCTTGTGCTCCGAGATTTTGTTGCTCAATATCCCGGGCGTTATCGGCATGGGCATCTTGCTGTGGCGTGTTTGGCGCAATGTCGCCCCGCACTTTGAGAGCTGGCTGTTTGAGCGTCGTCTTACGGGCGTGGTGGCCGACATTGCCGGTTCGCTCGTGATTCTAGTCTTGGCGTTTTTGTGTGCCACCGCTGCTCGCGGTCTTTCGGGCATGTAATCTGCCCCCACCGACCACGGAGCGCAGGGCGGGGAAACCTTTCCCTCTCGCTCACGGCTCCGCAGGGTCGCGCGAGGCAAAGGTTTCCCCGCCCTGCGCTCCGGCGTTGAGTCGTCGCATGCTCGTTACAGAAAAGCTGATAATAAGTTTGTGTGCCGACCCTTTGGGGCGGCACTTTTTGTGTGGGGTCCCGGTCTTCACAATTTCCGTCAAGCTTTTGGTCAGCTTTTGGTTAGTTGGCGGGTTGGTGGAAGGGCAAAAGATCATTCGATAAAAAAGCTCAGAGAAAGTGCTGGTAGGGGAGTTGTTGAGGTTTTCGACAGCTTTTGTCAACAAGAAACTTTGCAGCTATTGCTACGGATTGCGTTGCCGTGGCCTTGGCGGTGCGGGATGCTGAGCGTAAGCGTCGAATGCTCCGATTTTGGAGGCCAGCATGGATCTGTTTCTTGAGACCCCGCAGCGACAAGCTGAGCGCATGCTGCGTCAGCAGCAACGGCTCATGGAGATGCAAATGCAAGGGGTAGCCGCCCAGCCCCCTGTGCAAAATGCCACGCCCACGGTTTCGCCTGCGGGCGGATCGGCGCCAGAAAACTATTCCGTACAACAAGATTCATATGCGCAGGAGCTTGCGTTCGACAAGCGCCGCACACGTCACCGCCGCGTGAGCCAGCGCCTGCGCACGTTAGCGATGATTGTGCTGATCCCGTTGGGACTCGCGGCAATCTTCTTGGCCTCATATGCCTTCACGTGCATTCTCAACGGTGCCTCGCCCAGCGAAGTGCTCCAACATCTGTCGGCCCTCGGCCAGCGCCTAGGCGATGTCATAACAACTATCCGCGCCGGCTGGGAGAGTTAGCGTTTGTCACATTAGGACTTCTAGGGTGTAGGGATTATCGCCACGAGTAGAATTCTTGCATCCTGTGGGTCCTGTCGTGCAACTGAATAGTATTATTAAAGATAAATAATAATAGGATTTGCTATGTATAAGCAGGATTTAGAGCAGACTCTTTTGGGCATTGACGAAGAGGCGGAGCTGGAAATAGGTCCAAGAGACGACAGGCCGAGCGTTGTATTGGTGGGAGGAAGCGCCTTCATGCTAAACGATGTGACGAATCGGTCGGTTACACATGACATTGATGTGTTTGAGGCAGACAGGTGCCTCCGCGAGATCATAGCTCGATACCCCGAGGTAAATGGTATGGCGGTGGCGTATTGTAATCAGATGCCATTCAATTACGAAGATCGTTTGATTCCCTTGGATATTGGCGCGCGTTTTATCAGGTACTTTACGCCATCCTTGGAGGACCTGGCGGTAATGAAGCTCTATGCCTACCGTCCGAACGACATCGTCGATCTTCATAGTCAGGCATTCGTCGACCGACTTGATTGGGGGCTGCTCGAACGGCTTATATTCGACGACGGAGAAGCGCTGGCGTCGTCGCCTTCGGAGCGAAGCTATCAAGAGATGGTCTGTGCATACAGGCAATACAAAAAGGAGGTGCTCGGTTGAATCTGACCTTTGAGGGATTCTTAAAAGGCTATTGCCGAGAGCTATCCGGACAGCAGTCGCTGAGTTTTAGAAAACTGGTTGAGCGGGCGACGACGGTTGCACCGCGCGTGGCGGAGCCTCTGTTTTTGCTCGCTTTGGCGCAGGGAAAAGCTGAATACGTTCTGGGTTTATCCGAGGGCTCGTGGATGGAAGAGGATTACCGAGGCGTTTTGTCCTTGTACGATCAAGCGGGTGGCATGGCGTCTCTATGCGCCAAAAGTGAGCTCCCTAACCGTTATGCCAACGTTTGGCGTGCGTATAGAGCGGTGAAGGAAAAGCCAGTGGCGGACAGAAGGATCAACGCCCTGATGCGAAAAAGAACATTGGGGGCGCTAGGGGAATCGGGCGTAACGCGCTACGGTCTCTGCCGCGATTTGAATCTGAATAAGGGAAACGTGTACGCATACTTAGCCGGCGATGACTCAAAGGTGAGCAGGGAGACGGCGCGTCGCATTATGGAATATGCGGAAGAGAGAAGCTCCCAAGAAGGGGCCGGGCTCCCGATGCGTGTGGCGGGGTAAGATTGATCGAGGTTTCGATTGATAATCGATTGGGTTTGTTGGGCGGAGTCTATGTCTGCTATTGATATCGTGCTTGCTGTGACCGCCTTGGTGGCGGCGGGGGTTGCTGTGGCTTGTGCCCTGCAGCTCAAGGGCCTTCGCGCCGAGCTGCGGGAGCGCGGCGATAGCGGGGCAGAGATGCTGGCTGCGCTCGAGCAGGCCAACAACGCGCTCGACACCCTCAACGTCGCGTTGGCAGAAACCCGCCGCACGGCAAATGCCATCGCGCAGCAGCAGACGACCGATGCGGCCGTAGAGCAGCAGCGCTACCTGACCATCGCGCGTGAGTTCTCGCAGGCTGGCGACCGTATGGATGACCTGCGCCGCGAGACGGCCCAACAGCTCGGTGCCAACCGCGAGGGCATCGAGCACCGCCTGGACAAGGTGCGCGAGACGGTCGATGCCCAGCTGGGCGCCATCCGCAAGGACAACAACGTGCAGCTCGATCAGATGCGCGCGACGGTGGACGAGAAACTCTCCCGCACGCTCAACGATCGCCTGTCTGCATCGTTTAAGCAGGTGAGCGACCAGCTCGAGGCCGTGTACAAGGGCCTGGGCGACATGCAGTCTATCGCCACCGGCGTGGGCGACCTTAAGCGCGTGCTGGGCAATGTAAAAGCGCGCGGCATTTTGGGCGAGGTGCAGCTGGGCGCGATCCTGGCGGACATCCTTACGCCCGACCAGTATCTGGAAAATGTCGCCACCAAGCCCGGCGCCTCGGAGCGCGTTGAATTTGCCGTCAAGCTACCGGTGGACGAGGGCGATCCCGTGCTGCTACCGATCGACTCCAAATTCCCGGGCGATGCGTACGAGCATCTGCTCGACGCGCAAGAGTCGGGTGATGCCGAAGCTGTGGTCACCGCGCGCAAGACGCTCGACGCCATGGTGAAACGCGAGGCAAAGGACATCTGCGAAAAGTACCTGAGCGTGCCCGCGACGACCAACTTTGGGATTCTGTTCGTTCCGTTTGAGGGCCTGTACGCCGAGGTCGTCAGCCGCCCCGGGCTTATCGAGACCCTGGGCCGCGACTATCACGTCAACGTTGCCGGCCCCAGCACCATGGCGGCCATCCTCAACAGCCTGCAGATGAGCTACCAGACGTTTAAATTGCAAAAACGTACCGACGACGTGCTGCGCGTGCTTTCCGCCGTCAAGGCCGAGCTGCCGCGTTATCAGGCGGCGCTGCGCCGCGCCCAACAGCAGATCGAGACCGCGGGTAAAACGGTTGAGGGCATCATCACCACGCGCACCAACGTTATGGAGCGCAAACTCAAGGACATCGACGCCCTGGAAGATGCCAAGGAGGCCGACGAGATCTTGGGGCTCACATCCGCGGAGCTGCTCGCAGACCAAAAAGACGAGGACTAGCTGCATCTGACGGCGGGGTGCCCGCGCAAGCACGGCGCGGGCGCTTTTCGCATCGTGCTTGCCTGAAGTGCGCTTCAATGTGCAACAATGGCGTTTCGCCCTATCAGACGCGAAAGGAAGACCATGTCTCAGAGAAGCACCAGTCCGCTCAAACGCTCCACCGTGCGCCGCACGCTGCAGCGTTTTTGGGACGTCACGCGCACACAGCCGTTGATCGTCTTTCTCTCGGTATTCTCGTCGGCGGGCTATATCTTTTTGCTTACGTTTGCCAACACCTACGTGATGGCCCTTATCGTCGACCGCGTCCAGGCCGGCCCCGTGGCGGGCGACCAGGTGTTTGAGGTCTTTGGCCCTTACATTCTGGCGCTCGTGCTCGTTAACCTAGTGGGCCAAATCCTCTCCAAGCTGCAGGACTACACCGTCTACAAGCTCGAGATTGCGGGCAACTATCACTTGGCGCGCCTGTGCTTTGACACGCTCTCCAATCAATCCATGACATTCCACACCAGCCGTTTTGGCGGATCGCTTGTGAGCCAGACAAGCCGTTTCATGAGTGGCTACACGGGGCTGGTGGACGTGACGGTGTATTCGCTCATTCCCACTATCACCTCGGTCGTCTGCACGGTGGCGGCGCTCGCCCCGGTGGTGCCGACGTTTACCGTGATCCTGGTGGGCATCATGGCCGTCTACATTGCGTTTGTCTGGCTTATGTACAAGCGCATCATGCCGCTTTCGGCCGCGACGTCCGCCGCTCAGAACAAGCTGTCGGGCGTGCTGTCCGACGCGGTCACGAACATCCTGGCCGTCAAGACTTGCGGGCGCGAGGACTTTGAGCGCGACCTGTTCGATACCGCTGACCGCGCCGCGCGCGATGCCGAAACGGTTTCGATGCACGCCATGATGCAGCGCAACTTTACGACCTCGGGCCTTATCGTCATTACCATGGCCGTGGTGAGCGTGTTCGTCGCGGGCGGCAACGCGTGGTTTGGCATCTCGGCCGGTGCGCTCGTCATGATCTTTGCCTATACGTACAACCTCACCATGCGTCTGAACTACGTAAGCTCCATGATGCAGCGTATCAACCGCGCGTTGGGCGATGCGGCCGAGATGACGCGCGTACTGGACGAGCCGCGTCTGGTGGCAGACGACGAGAACGCTCCCGAGCTTAAAGTGAGCGAGGGCGCGATTGATTTTGAGCACCTGAGCTTTGCATACCGTGACGCCGCGGCAGGCGAGAGCGTGTTCGACGACCTGACGCTTCACGTTGCGGCGGGCCAGCGCGTGGGCCTGGTGGGCAAATCGGGTTCGGGCAAGACGACGCTCACCAAGCTGTTGCTGCGCCTGGACGACGTACAGGGCGGCCGCGTGCTCGTGGACGGCCAGGACGTCTCGCGCTGTACGCAGCAGAGTCTGCGCCGCCAGGTTGCCTACGTGCCGCAGGAGGCGCTGCTGTTCCATCGCTCCATTCGCGAGAATATCGCCTACGGCCGCCCCGACGCCACCGACGAGCAGATCCGCGAGGCGGCTCGCTTGGCTAATGCGACCGAGTTTATCGACCGCCTGCCCCGTGGCTTTGACACCATGGTGGGCGAGCGTGGCGTTAAGCTTTCGGGCGGCCAGCGCCAGCGCGTGGCCATTGCCCGCGCTATTCTGACCGACGCGCCGATCCTGGTGCTCGACGAGGCGACGTCTGCCTTGGACAGCGAGTCCGAGGCGCTGGTGCAGGAGGCGCTCGAGAACCTGATGCGCGGCCGCACCTCCATTGTGGTGGCACATCGCCTGTCCACCGTGGCGGCGCTCGACCGCATCGTGGTGCTGGCGGACGGCGAGATTGTCGAGGACGGTACGCATGCGCAGCTTGTCGAGGCGGGCGGCGAGTACGCAAGCCTGTGGGGCCGCCAGACCGGCGCATTTTTGGAGGCGTAAAGACCCCATACGTGGGACAATCGTGCCCAGAAGCTTGTTAATTCCGCTGAGCCGAGGAGTCGTTATGCCACGCGAGACCAATGCCGCCAAACGCGAGCGCGCCGTTGAGGTGTGCGAGCGCCTCAACCGTCGCTATGGCCCGGTCGAGTGCTTTTTGGACCACGAGAATCCCTTTAGGCTGCTCATCGCGGTGCTGCTCTCGGCACAGACGACCGACGCACAGGTCAATAAGGTGACGCCCCAACTGTTTGCCCAGTGGCCCACGTCCGAGGCCATGGCCGGCGCGAGCGTGGCCGATGTGGCCGAGACCATCAAGTCGCTCGGCTTTTATAAGAGTAAGGCCAAGCATGCCGTGGAGGCCGCGCAGATGATCGTCGCCGACTACGGCGGCGAGGTACCGGCCGACATGAAGGAGCTTGTAAAGCTGCCGGGCGTGGGACGCAAAACGGCGAACATCGTGCTCAACGTGGGGTACGGCATTGTCGAGGGCATCGCGGTCGATACACACGTCAACCGCATCGCGCATCGCCTGATGCTGAGTCCTAAAACGCATGCCAAAGAGCCGCTCAAGACCGAGCAAGATCTGCTCAAGATTTTGCCGCACGAGTATTGGGAGTCGGTCAACCACCAGTGGATTACCTTTGGCCGTGAGATCTGCGACGCCCGCAAACCCAAGTGCGACGAGTGCCCGCTGGCAGACCTTTGCCCCAGCGTACGGGTGGTGCAATAGCTTTTTGCAAACTTTTTTGCAAAAAAGTCTCAAACCTTAGATATAGCTTGGTTGCGCAACCTTTTTAGGATTTTCTCGGCTTGAATTAATCATGCAATTCAAATGTCTTCTTTCGCGAAGTGGTCGCGGAGAAGCAAGTCGGGAAAGGACGACCACATGAATAGGAAGCTTAACGCTGCTATCACAGCCGGTCTGAGCTTGAGTATGGTGCTCAGCTCCACGCCGGTTGCTGCTATCGCGGCGGAGACTGCCCAGAACACGAGTGGGGAAGCGGCTGCTGCCGCCACTGGCGTAAAGACGGTTAGTTTCTATGCAAACGGGGGCACTTTTGCTGACGGAAGCCCCATCTCAATGGATCATAAAACGAATGAGAACGGCGAGATTAATCCGCTCAAGGATTCTCCGACCCGCGAGGGCTACACCTTCGCCGGCTGGACCTACGACCGCGACGGTAACGATCCGGTCGACTTCAGCAAGCCCCTTCAGGGCGGTGCAGCTAACTTTATGCTGTACGCCAAGTGGACTAAGGCTCCCTCGAAGGTGCTTAATGTGACCTACGCTGCCAATGGCGGTCAGTTCGCCGACGGCAACAACGTCATGCTGGGCCAGACTGACAGCAATGGTATTGCTCGTCAGCCGCTTGCTCCTACGCGCGACGGCTATGTGTTTGCCGGTTGGTATTATCACAGCAATGGAACCGACCAGGTTGACTTCAACCAGCCGATTGTCGGTGGCGGCAAGAATGTGACCCTTTTCGCCGCTTGGACGCCTGCGAAGCAGGACAAGACTGTCGATATCTTTTATGTTGCCAACGGCGGTACGTTCTTCGACGGCAACGAGACTATGCAGGGCGTAACCGATACCGACGGTATCGCACGTCTGCCGCTTCAGCCGACCCGCGAGGGCTATGACTTCCTTGGTTGGTCGTACGATCGTGACGGAAATGACCCCGTAGACTTCACGAAGGCTATTGTTGCGGGCAGCGGTCACGCGACTGTTTATGCTCAGTGGAAGCAGAACAACGAGAAGACGGTTCTCTATTTTGCCAATGGCGGCGCTTTCGCCGATGGCAATGAGGCCATGGAGGGTGTCACTGACAGCAACGGCGTCGCCCGCCAGCCCCTTGCCCCGACCCGCGAGGGCTACACCTTTACCGGTTGGACTTACGATGCTGCTGGCACCGAGCCTGTCGACTTCACCAATCCCATCAAGGGTGGCGGTCAGCACGTTACGCTCTACGCTCAGTGGGCAGAGCTTGCTAACAATGAGAAGGATGTTCTCTACGTCGCCAACGGCGGTGTGTTCGCAGATGGCAACGAAGTTCTCCAGGGTGTGACCGACGGCGACGGCGTCGCCCGCCAGCCCCTGGCCCCGACCCGCGAGGGCTACACCTTCGCCGGCTGGACCTATGACCGCGACGGTAACGATCCGGTCGACTTCAGCAAGCCCGTCCAGGGCGGCGGCGACCACGTGACGTTCTACGCCCAGTGGACCAAGAACGAGACGCCTGCCGTCCAGACCCACAAGGTCAATTTCTACGTTAATGGTTCCATCACCACTGTTGAGGTCGAGGACGGCAAGACTGTTGCTCAGCCCAGCGATCCTTCCGTTGATGGCTTCAACTTTGTCGGCTGGTCTTCTTCCAAGGAGTCCTTCAAGAAGTTTGACTTCTCTACTCCTATCACCGAGGACACCACTGTCTACGCCTTCTTCACCGCTAAGACCCCCAAGTCCGATCCTTTGAAGAAGGGTGATGAGGGCAAGAAGAACGCCGCTGCCCTTCCTACCACTGGTGACCCGACCTTTGTTGTGACCTCCGCTGCCGCCCTTACCGGCGCTGTGGCTGTCGCTGTGGGCATGTACATGACCAAGCGTCGCGAGCACTAATCTCTACTAGTGTTTACCTCCGGGCTTAATTAGCCCAAACCTGTTAGCCGCGTGGGGACCCGACTCCCACGCGGCTTTTATGTTTTAGTTATCTTGCGTGAGCATTGTCGGCTCTTGCATCCGTGTATAGATATCCGCGGCAAATAAAAGAGCGCCGCTGCGATGTGTGCAGCGGCGCTCTTTTGCGTTGATTCTTGTTGGGCGAGCTCGGCCCTAGGCCAGCGCGCGTACGTTCGAAGAGGTCTTCAGCACCAAAAACTCGGTCGAGGAGCCCAGCTTGAGCAGGTCGCCGTCGTGGATAGGAATCTGCTTGCCCTCGTCATCGGCGGTGCGCAGCGAGCGCGGCTTTTCGATAACGGTGGTCGCGCCGCTGCGTGTCACCAACACCGTTCCATTAGTGGAATGAAGGCCGCTTGCGAGCCATGTGCCGTTAGAAAACGCTACACGCAGGTGCCGGCGGGATACATCGGGTCCTACGTTGGTGATGGCGTTTCGGTCGTGTGCGAATGAGCCTAGAACCGTACCCTCGGGATCGAGGCTCAAGGGATAGATTGGCGGTAAGGCCGAGCCGTCTTTTGCAAGCCTGAGCAGCCCCAGTTTTGCAGGAGGTTCGTTGACCTTGTGGTTGGTATCCTGCGCCTGGACGACCTCGGTGGTCTCGAGCGTGCCAAAGGTCTGGGCTAGCTGCGTTATGGCAAAGTCTTTGACCTCGGAGGCGGCGGCATTGGGATTGGCCAGGCATCCACAGACCGTTAGCGCAAGGAGCTCCAAAAGGCGCCGGTCGCTTTGCTTGAGGCCCGGCATGACGGCGATGCGGTCAAAGATATTGCGCAGGATGGAACCATCGAGCTCCCAGTGTTCGAGCGACGTTGCCATGCGCTCGAGGGCATGCGCCGTAATGGCTTGCTGGCGAGCGTCGGCGGCCGCTGGACCGCTGCCGCTGCCGATTTTTACAGCGGCAGCCAAGTTCTGGACGCTCTGCGAAAAATCGGCAAACATCTCGGGGTCGATCTTGTCGGTGCCCGGAACGACGTGCACCACGCGTCGCGATAGGAACGTCTTTTCGGTAATGCGAAACCTTGGGGCCGGTTTGGAGCCCATCGGCTTGTCCGAAATCAAGATGCGCGCCGCTTCGCGATTATTGATCTGCAGGTCGCACTTAAGGAAATCAAAGAGCACCTCGGAAGGTGTTTCCGCACGCATGATGCAAGGCTCCTTTCTGGTATCCGGGGAAGGTGTTAGATGCAAAAGCCGGGCAGGACATAGGTCATTTGGTCCGGTTTATTTCCGGGCGTTGCCCAGCTAAACACGTCGCCGTCTTTCCCAACGCGGTTAAAGTACGTCGAGTCAGCGCCTTCGCTGCAGTCGGCGCTGGGGGTGCGCTCCCAGTAGCAGATCTTTTGGCCGGCGACGGTGCGGATCATGGCATCATTGGTGGTCAGACCGCTCACACTCTGCTCGCGATAGAGCTGGTACTGCTCGCCTTCTCCGTTGTAGAGGTCAGAAAGGTACTCGCAGCCTTCTGTGAACGTTTCGGGCGCTTGGTAGCCGCACAGCTCGCTCATGGACGGCAGCCAGAGCATGTCGTCGGTGGCGGTGATGCTGGAGACGTCTTTAGTGGCGCCGGTGTTGTTGGTAAGCTTTCGCACCGGGCGGATCTGATTACGGAGATCGTCGGGCAGCGTAGCCATGCCCTTGTCCGCCAACCATTCGCGAAGCGACGATTGCTCCCAACCGCCCGTAGCGGCGCTGTCATTTACGGCGCGCATGGCGATGGGGGTACGGAACATAAAGGTGATGCCCGCGGGGAGGCCGTCATCGGTGAGCGTGTCTGCCTTAAAGCCCGCGATCTGGACTTGTGCCTTGGTGATCCCGTCGGAAAGCCTGACGGTCTTGGTGTTCTCGTTTTCGAGCGACTGCTTGCTGTTTACCAGGTGGTAGGTTTCGGCAATCTCGAGCGCCTTTTTGTTGGAAGATGTCTCTTGGATTTTGCGGGAGATCAGGGCGAGTTCTTCCCAGGTGTAATCGTCGAGTGACGGCTTGATGCCATGCGACAGGTCGATGAGCCCCCAGCACCCCGTGGCAAGGGCAGAAGCTGCGATGCCGGCAACGCAGACGCCGCCGAGCGCGAGCGCAGCGCGACGCGAGATGAGCGGGTGGCGCGTCTGAGCCTTGTCGGAGCCGGAAGGCTTCGGTTGTTGGCTAAAATCGACAGGAGCGGGCAGCGGCGTGCGCGGCTCAAAATCGATGTCCTTGATCCAGGCATCGAGCTTTCCCGTGACCGTAGAGAGCGGCGCGCGCTGGGACTGCTCGTTATGGATGCCGCTCATAATGACATCGACGAGCTTTTGGTCGCCGGGAAAGCGCGCCTCGAGCGGCTCGGGCTCGTGCTCGATCTTGTACAGGTAGGGCGACTGGTCCATATGCTCGTTTAGGCGATATGGCGTGTGACCGGCATAGAGCGTGTAGAGCACGCTGCAGAGCTCATATGTATCGATGCTGGGCGACGTGCGAAGCGGCGCCAGCTCGGGGATGTCGTTGGAGAGCATCTCGGGCGGGGCGAACTCAGGGGTGCCGTTGCGCCAGATGCCAGTCGACATGGTAAAAGAGGGGTCCGAGCGCTTGATGCTCGAGCTGCCCAGATCGACCAGGCAAAGGTCAAAACTGCAGTGTGCAATCTGCTGGGCAAGGGGCCGGCGCGTCGTGCGAATAATGATGTTGCGCAAGGAGATATCACGGTGCACAAAAGGTACATCGAGCATTTGGGCACTCAGGAGGATCTCTCCCAGGCGTTTTCCAATCGCGGCGACGGTGTTTGCGGGAATGCGGCCGCCCTCGGCGGGGTCGGTTAGCTCTGCCGCAGCATCGCGAAGGGGCAGGCCCTCAATCCACTCCATAAGGATGGCCGGTACGGAGCCGGTATAACCGTAGCCATAGGTTTTGGGAAAGCCGCCCAACAGCGAGACGGCTGCAAGATTGCGATACTCCTCGGTAAGCGTCTTGATGCCGCAAGGGGTGATGGCGGGGCCGTTTTCCTCACAACTGCCGAGGGGCCATAGCGTCTTGAGCGCAAAGGTCTCGCCCTCGGTGTTGGCGACCTTGCGAAGATGGTGGGAGCCTCCGCCGACTGTCCCGCAATCCAACAGGGTGGTAAAGCGGCGAATAGTATCGGGGTCTTCGGTGGTCGCAAACATGGCATTTGGTTCAAAGGGGGACAACGCGATGATATCCATGTCCGTGTCGTACGTCACGGGGCGATCCTTTCGAGAAAAAAGTGCATAGCCATAATGTTAGTGAAAAGGTAGCGCAACCGTTGCCTTAATCGAAAACGTGCCGTTATTTGCAGTGGTTGATGCAAATAACGGCACCTTGTGCGTCGAAGATGTGTGTATGAACTAACCTGTGATGCGAATGACCAAAAAACGCGTCGTGGCGCCCAAGCAAAGCGTGTCTCCGTTGTGAATCTCAACGGGCGTGTTGGCAAAGTTGGCGGAGCGCTCGCGACGGGGCGGTTCGATAGCCTGTCGACAGCGGTCGACGCCCGAGATCAAAAACGATCCGTTGGTGGAGTCGAGGCCCTGCGCAAGCCAGCGTCCGTCTTGGAACCAAATGCGCAGGTGCTGACGCGAGACATCGGAATCGACGTCGGTGATGGCGTTCTCGTCGCCCGTCAGCGACCCGATAATGCTGCCCGCCGGGTCCGTTGTAAGGGGGCGCAACGGCGGTCGTGCCGAGTTGCCCACGACGCGCAGCAGCCCCAGGCGAATGTCTCCCGTGGGGCGCGCGGTTGTCGAGAAAAACGAGGTGACGGTCGTCTCGACCGTGCCGAGTGTTGAGAGCATCTGGTCGGAAACAAAGGACTCGGTGTATTCGATGGCGCGGGCGGGGTCGCCAAGGCAGCCGGTAACGATAAAAAAGACCAGATGGATGTAGAGGCGATCTTTGATGTCACTATCGTCAGCGGTCTCGATGCGCTCGACGCCGTTTCTAAAGAGCATGCCGTCGACGCCGCAATTGGTAAGGGCATCCTGCATGTCTGGGACGCACAACTCCATATAGCGTTTAGCGACCTTGCTCAGCGATTGGGGGTCGGAGCCTCGGTTTTGCATGATGAGGTTGAGTATCTGGCGCGCACTTTGTTCAAAGGGTGCAAAAAGCAGCTCGGGAAGGTCACCGGGCTTAGCGTGAACGATTTCGCGTGAGATAAACGACGGGACCGTCAAGCGTTCGGAGATGGGACGTCCACCGTAACGGGCGTTGCCGGCCATGAGAATTTGCGCGGCGTTACCGTTGTTGATGCGACCGAGTGACTTAAGTCCGGCGTACAGTGCACAAGATGGAGTGTCGGCCATTTGTTTTTACCCCCCCCCCTCCTCAAAAAGTGACATTGAATACGTAAGCAATATCAATTATAGGCGCTTTGCAGCTCGAAATGCTCGCCAGGGGGCGCGGACGGTGTAAATCGCTGCCGGAAGACAGCAAATCAAAAAGCGGAGAGTGGATTAATAAGCTGGGAAAACGCGTTAGCAAGACCGTTGTGGGCAACATTTGGCATGATGTCGCTTTGGCTTTTGGTCACGGGGTCGTGCGGTACCATAAACATCAATGAACTTTGACGAACGACCCGCCGAGCTTGCCTCGGCGGGCTTTTGGCGTTGCGATGCCGGAGGACCAGCATGCTCATTCACCGTATAGCCGCGCAGCTCTACACTGCCGAGGCGCTGCAGACCGTCGAGGCCGGACTCGATGCCGGCGAGGACGTGACGCTGGCCGTGTCGCAGTCGGGTCGCACGCTTATGGCGGCAGCCCAGTTTGCGCGCCGTCCGCGCCCCACGGTCTACATTGTGAGCGGCGAGGACGCGGCCGATCGCGCCGCGCGCAGCCTTGCCGCTTATGTGGGCCTGGCACACGTGTGCCGTTTTCCCGAGCGTAAGGACTACCCTTGGCGCGAACAGGCGCCCGACGACGCCGTGGTGGCCCAGCGCTGCGAGGCGCTCGGGCGCATCGTGCGCGGGGACAACTGCATCATGGTCGCCTCGGCTCGCGCGCTGCTGCGCTGCGTGCCGCCGGTCGAGAGCCGCTACTGGGAGTCCACGACCTTCGCGGTGGGCGAGGAGATCCCTTTTGACGAGGTGCCGCAGCGCCTGGTGGGCATGGGCTACACGAATGCCGGCGCCGCCGACGCGCCCGGTCTGTTCCGTGTGCACGGCGACACCGTCGAGGTGTTTCCCGCGCAGGAAAAGGCGCCCGTGCGCATTGAGTTCTTTGGCGACGAGATCGACCGCATCCGCCGCATGGTGAGCTCAACGGGGCAGACCATCGGCAACGAGGACAGTATTGAGATCTTCCCCTGCCGTGAGCTGGCGCTCACCGACGAGGCCGTCCACAACATGCATGTGGCGCTCTATCGCGCCAGCCAGGACGACAGCAAACTGGCAGCGCTGCTCGAGATGGTGGATGCGCGCATCGTCACGCCCGAGCTCGACCGCTTTTTGCCGGTGATGTACGGCCAAACCGTGAGCCCGCTGTCGCACGTGAGTGGCAAGGCGCTCGTGGTGCTGTCCGAGCCGCGCTCGCTGTTCGACGACTGCCTGCGCGCCTACGAGGATATCGAGGCCCGTGCCGGCGAGGCGGGGGTTGACCGTCTAGACGGCTTGTACGTGCGCGCCCAGCAGCTCGACTTTGGTGCCCAGCAGCGCCTGAACTACGTAAGCCTCATCCGTGCCGGCGGTGCGGTGATGGCCGAGCTCAAGATTGAGCAGCCGGCCATCGCAGGCTCGGACAATCGCTTTATGGCGCGCATTCAGGAAGTCGTGGGCAAGCGCTACGCCTGCGTGTTTGCCATCCCTGACCGCGGTGCGCGCGAGTCGATGGAGCTCACCTTTGGTGACGAGGGCATTACCTTTGAGGAATCGCTAACGGCCGCGCCCGAAAACGCCGACGCTATCGGCGACCGCGTGCGCGTGGCAGCGGCGGATTCCGCCGACCGTGCCGCACGCCAGGAGGCCCATGCTGCAATCCGCGAGCGCCGCGCCGACGCACTTAACGCCCGCTCGCTCGAGGCGGGCGCCGCGCAGGGTGTCGCCGGCGCCGCCCTGCCCACCATCTCGC